>VOFH01002319.1_pt1 | contig 46997 bp, 85 predicted proteins | sample 5384091 | NCBI WGS metagenome assembly VOFH01 (sample SAMN12384727, study PRJNA508395) | human gut metagenome | isolation source: healthy gut G | host: Homo sapiens
AGCAGGAAGTGTTTGAAGAGCGTTCATATCGCCCTTGTTGTTGCATCGCAGTGCAGGATCCGCTTTACCTCAGCCCGTTGACAACTTGTAACAGGAATGTGGAAACATCGTGAGAGGCACTCCTGTTTACGTTCTTAACAAGTTGGGCAAAGTGTCTTCGGAACGCTCCTTGTCAATGCACTCTCACGCAACAACAAGTGGATAGGCTTTCAAGTCAGAAAACTTTCCTCGCATCAGGATATTTTCTTTCAACTACGAAATAAAAAAGGCCGAAAGGCTATCAACCCTTTTGAAATTTGTATTGTTGAGTGAATACGCTGTGGAGCTAAAACTTCTTATCGAGATGGTCAGGCAGGATGTTCCTAGGCTGAGGAGCGTTCCGAAGACACCTCTTGCAGCGTTTGTTAGGAGAAAGTAAATCGAGTGCCAGTGCACGAAGATTTCCACTCGAGTTACAAACGGTCAACGGGCTGAGGCAAAGCGGGTCCTGCACTGCGAAGGAATATCCCTGCTCCCGCGTCCCTTCGCCACAAAAATTTGTATGTCTTAAGCGTATCACCCCAACAAATACAAATTTCACCCACAATTCTCACTTATACACTTCAAAGGATTTCTCAATCCCATCAAGTATTTCTATTACCGCCGGAAAGCACTTTTCATTTTGAGTTCATCAAAGGGCTGGGATTTATAGCAGATCCGGTGTTCCATGGCAGCCCAGAAATTCACATGTGGAAATGGTGCGAAACTGAATTTCACCCGGATATATTTATGCCATCCAGTTAATAAATAGGAACTCCCAGTACAAGATGATAGCTCCGGTAAACTGCTCGGTTTTGATGTCGGATATAATCTTTTCGCAGACGAGGATCAGGTCAGTCTTTCGTTTTTAATGATTCAGCAAGCTGATAAATATCGCGTTCAAAAAGCAGATAACGCGGATACCGGCAATATCTTTCAGGTAATGTGTGTGCATCCTGCACACTTCCGTTAGAATGTTTTTTTATACTCCCTTCAATTCGGATTGACAGACTCCCTTAATGTCAGATGTTATTTAGAATGAAAATGCGATAAAAAGTGTTGAAATATTATGAAATTAGAGAAATTATGCCGGGGTCAAAGCCCCTGACTTTGATGCCCATGGATTGCTCCAGTGCCATGCACTCCCACAATCCTACCCAATACGCCTGCATATCATTAGGATTATCATCCCACTTTTATGCTCATATCGGGGCGGGTCCTAAGGTCTTTCACCCACCTATGAGCAAGCTCATGTGGGCTTAGACCTTTGACCCTGTATTGATAACGCAATGTGATATGGTAAGATTAAGCAGAAAAGATTTTAACTGCAAGAAAAGTATGTTATATCAGAAGTCGTATCGCAAATGAAAGGGAGGCTATTATGTTTCGATTAAATAATGGTGTTGAAATTCCAGAGATGGGTCTGGTGTCTATAAGATGAATGCGGAAAAGAAATGGACGATGCAGTAAGATATGCATATGAACAGGGTTATCGCTTATTTGATACGGCTCAGATGTATAAAAATGAAAGCGGACTGGGTGAAGCGTTAGAGAAGAACCGGATTCCCAGGCAGGATATTTTCCTGATCAGCAAGGTAGATAATTGTAACCAGGGGTATGGGCGGACGATTGAGAAAGCTTTGGAAGTCTTTAGAACGCCACTGAAGACGGATATCTGGATTCGTTTCTTGTACACTGGCCGGGACAGAACCGGAAGAAATGCTTGATACATGGAAAGCAATGGAAAAGCTGTATATGCTGATGGAAGGTCAGGAGCACAGGTGTATGCAATTTTTGAAGTCCTCTGCCAGTTGGAGTATCTGCTGGCAAATTGTAAGTCAGACCGATGATCGATCAGATTGAGCATACGCCGTTTATGCATGATGAGAAATTACTCGTTGCAGAAAATGAGATTCAGGTCATGGCATGGGGACCTTTATTGCGGGAAATCTGGACGAGGATGAGATTGGCAGGATGGCTGCGGGATATAATAAGACGTCTGCTCAGTTATTGTTGCGTTGGAATGTCCAGCAGGGATTATCCCAATTCAAAGTCGAAAAATAAAGAACAGTTTGCAGAATATTTCGATATCCGATTTTGAGATTACGGAAGAGAAGAAAAGGATGAATGCAATGAATCAAAATAAAAGAACAAGTTATGATCCGATGGTATTTGATTTTTAGAAAAAAGTGCTTGGTGAAACTGGAGATTAATAAAAAGAAAATGCAGAAAAATGCAGGAAAGTAACTTAGTGATTCGTTTTATAGGAGGAAAGAAAGATGTCAGTTGTTAAGTTAACGGTAGAAATTTGAGCAGGAAGTTCTTCTCAGGCGGAAAAGCTGGTGACTGGTAGATTTTTATGCAGACTCGGTGTGATGAAGATGATGAGTCCGATCGTGGATGAGATTGTTGAGGAGGAATCGGAAATCAAAAGTGGGGTGCAATATTATCATTGTCGATCAGGCAATGGAGATTGCACAGAAATACAGAGTACGAGTATCCCGACCTTTATTGCGTTTAAGAACGGTGAGGAAGCAGGCCGACAATCGGTGCAGTATCAAAAAGGTGAGTTGTTAAGTCTTATAAAGTAAAAGCAGTTCATCGACAGGAACGATACAAAGTGATTGCGGACAATGGGCAGATGCAGGAACGGTGTGGGAAAGAGTGACCGTCTGTATCTGCTTTTTTTATACCAAAAGTATGCAGAAGAAACTGCCGGTGGCAGATGCTCTGTATACCATAGCATTTGGAGGAAATGAATGTCACTACAGTTTATTTTGGGAAATTCAGGAAGTGGAAAATCTCATTATCTTTATCAGCAGATCGTGAATGAATCAATGGAACACCCGGAAAAGAATTATCTGGTTCTTGTACCGAACAGTTTACCATACAGACGCAGAGAGATTTATGTGCGGCACATCTGAGAGGCGGCATCATGAATATTGATGCATTAAGCTTTATGAGACTGGCATATCGCGTATTTGAAGAAGTCGGCAGGGAAGAACAGCCGGTTCTGATGATGAGGGGAAGAATCTTGTGATCGGAGGATTATGGGGAAGCTCGAGGATGACCTGAAAGTATTGAAAGGAAATCTGAAAAAAGCAGGGATATATTAGTGAAGTAAAGTCTGTTATCTCAAATTTGTACAGTATGGTGTTGATTTTGACAAGCTGGATGACTTTATGGAGGGACTCAGTCAGGAAAAGTTATCTTTATTATAAGTGCAGGATATCCGTAAAAGTATATGAAGGATTTGAAGAGTATCTGCGGGATCGTTATATTACCAAAGAAGAGATGTTGGATGTACTGGCGAGAGCGGTATGTGACTCAGAACTTCTTAAGGGAGCGTGATCGCACTGGATGGATTTACGGGATTTACTCCGGTTCAGATCCGGCTGATCTCAGAACTTTAAAAGTCAGTGAAAAGGTGATAGTTACGGTTGAAATTGACCGCAGGGAAGATCCTTTATTTATCGGCATCCTTACCAGCTTTTTGCGTTGAGCAAGCAGATGGTTACATCTCTTGTAAAGACCGCACAGGATGCAGGGGCAGAGGATGAAGAATCGGTTCTGCCTGTATGAAAAAGTGCCATACCGGTTCAGAGAAAATCCTGAGATGGCATTTTTAGAATCGGAACTTTTCCGTTATTCAAGGAGACAGTATAAAAAAGAAAAAAAGAAGAATCGGAAACCTGTAGCGGAGCAATTTCTGCTTCATGAGACGAAAATCGAGAGAAGAAGCCAGGTATGTGGCAGAATCAATCCGAAAGCTGGTGCGTGAAAAAGACTACAGACAGTCGGGATATTGCGGTTATAGCTGCGGATCTTAAACCTGTATGCGGATGATTGAGAAAGCGTGTGAATTATTTGAAATTCCGGCTTTATGGATCATAAAAAGTATTTTTGCTTCAATCTATTTGTAGAATATCTGCGGAGCCTGCTGGCGATGGCAGAACAGAATTTACCTACGAAAGTGTATTCGTAGGCATTTGAGGACCGGATTGTGCGGTTTTACGGATGAAGATTGACCGATTGGAAAATTATTGTCTGGCACTGATATTAAAGGGTATAAAATGGCAGCAGGCGTGGTCAGAAGAACTCCGGTCAATCGAGAAAAGAACTGGAAGAACTGAATCATTCGGAGAGCACGAAAAGACGATGGACTGGATACAGGTTCTGGAAGCAGAAGAAAAAGACTGTCAGAGATGTAACGCAGGCAGTATATGAATATCTTGTTCAGGAAAAGCTGCAACAGAAAAATTGCACAGTTGGAGAAAAAATTTCAGACCGGGGAGAACTGGCACTGGCGAAAGAGTATGCACAGGTATACAGGATCGTTATGGAATTATTTGATAAATTTGTAAGTCTGCTGGGTGAAGAAGAAATCGCTCTGAAAGACGCACCGTGGAATTACTGGATGCAGGACTGGAAGAGGCGAAGGTAGTGAGTCATTCCGCCAAGTCTTGATCAGGTTATGATCGGAGATGGTAGAACGTACAAGGATCAAGAATATCAAAGCTTTATTCTTTGTAGGGGCAAAATGATACACTTTTACCGGGAAATAAGGAGTGGCGATTGTTGTCTGAATGTGACCGGGAGCAGTTTTGAAGAAAGAAATCTCACTTTCTCCTGGGGCAAAGAAAAGATTTATATTCAGAAATTTTATTTGTATTTAAATCTTACCAAGCCGACAAAATTTCTCTTTATCCTGGGCAAAGTGTGTCAGGAGAGGGAAATCTCTCCGCCGTCGTATTTCCGATCCGTAGTTATGCGGTTGTTCCCGGATTTAAAACCGGTGGACGAGGAAGAAAAAGTCAGCGGCAGCAGTGTGAGATGACAAGAAGGACCGATTCTCAGACTGGCGGAAGGGCTTGGGAGAGAAAAAGAACAGGGACTGGATGCAATGGAAAGAACTTTTTATACATGGTTTGCAGGCGATGAAAAAAAGCAGATCAGTGGTTGAAAAGCTGCTGAGAGCAGGATTTTATAAAAAAGAAGCCGGTATGTTGGGAAGTAAGATGGCTGAAAAGCTGTATCTGATCCCGAACGCGTGAGTGTGACGAGCTGGAAAGTTTGCTTCCTGTGCCTGGCGTTCATTTCCTGAGTTATGGTTTACGGCTTTCTGACCGAAACTTACGGATTTGAGGCGATGGATCTGGGAAATATTGCATCAGGCATTAGAACATTTTTGCAAGAAAAGCAGAGTGAAGAGAAACTGACTGGGTAACAATGCCGGAGGAACGCAGGACAGAGCTGATAGATGAAAGTGGAAAGCAGTGTTCTGGATTGCGGAAATACAGTCCTTGTTTTCAAGTGCAAGAAATGAATATATGATCTATCGGGATCGCTGTCTGATCCGCCGGTCTGTATGGGCATTGACCCGACAGATGGAGCAGGGAGATTTAAACCGGCAGGATACGAATTTAAATTCGGAAGTGGTAAGATCGACAGGATTGATACGTGCGAAGATGAACCGGTTTATGTCAAGGTGACAGATTATAAGACGGAAGAAAAGTTGCATGATTATTACTTCTTTTCTATCATGGTCTTCAGCTTCAGTTGCCGGTGTATCTGAATGCAGACCAGCAGAGGGAAAGAGATATCCGGGAAAGGGAGATAGTTCCTTGCAGGAATTTTTACAGGATACACAGGGATCCGATCGTGGCAAGAGAAAAAGACAGACAAGAAGACGGAAAGTATTTTAAAAGAACTGAAACTGGATGGGCTTGTGAATGGTGAAGAGGAAGTACTGAACATCTGAGGCGAATCTGACAGGAAGTTCGTTATATTATCCGTTCCGCAGGAATCAGAATGGGATTACTTGGGAGTGCATCAAAAGCTCTTCCACAGGAGAAGTTTGAGACGGTACTTGCTTATACCAGGTCGAAGCAAAAGGAACTGAAAGCGGAGATGTATGAGGGAGAGGTGGGGTGCATTGCCGTATCTGCTTGGTGAGGATACAGGATGTGATTTTGTGCCTGCAAAGATATCTGCGGATTTGACCAGCGGATTGAAGGGTGTGAATACTGTCAGTTGCAGAAATATTCACTGGAAGAAGCAGTCGAATGTATGAAGGAAAAGCTGGGAATAAAGAAAAGTCAGAAATAAAGAAAAGCCAGGGATAAAGAAAGCCGGGAGTAAAAAGCCGGAAATAGAGAAGGAGACATAGGCAGTATGGCAGTGAAATGGACAAAAGAACAGCGGCAGGTCATTGATCTGCGTGACAGAAATATTCTGGTTTCGGCTGCTGCCGGTTCAGGAAAGACAGCAGTACTGTTGAGAGGATCATCTCAATGATCACGGATGAAAAGAATCCTGTGGATGTGGATAAGCTGCTTGTTGTCACATATACAGAGGCAGCGGCAGCCGAAATGAAAGAAAGGATCGCGGCAGCGATTGAAAAAACTGGAAGAATCTCCGGAAATCTGAATCTGGAACAGCAGGCATCGTTAATACATAGTGCGATGATCACTACGGTGCATAAATTTGTCTGTCGGTAATCCGGGATCATTTCCATGTGATCGGAATCGATCCGTCATTCCGTGTGGGAGAAGAAGGGGAGCTACGTCTGCTTAAACAGGATGTACTGGATGAAATGCTGGAAGAACATTATGCAAAAGATGAGGAAGAGTTCCGGGAATTTGTGGAAAAATATGGAACAGGCAGAACGGATAAAAGATTGAGGAACTGATTCTTCAGTTGTATGAATACCAAGAAGTTATCCTGATCCACGTCAGTGGCTGATCTCCTGTGCAGAAGATTATGAAATAGACAGAGAGCATTTGGAAGATTCAAGAATGGTGCATACAGTGGAAGAACGTGTCAGACAGCAACTGGGCGATCTGTATGGACTGGTCAGACAGGCGATGGAAATCTGTCAGCTCCCCGGCAGGTCCGTATATGTATGCAGAGGCATTGGAATCAGATGAAAAAGAACTGAAAAAGCTGGAAAGGGCAGACTCTTATGAGAAAATGAGTGAGGTTCTGATGGATTTCAACTGAAAAAAAAGCTTTCGGGTAAAAAAGATGAGACTGTCGATGCGGAGTTGCGGGAAATCCGTCCAGGCTGTCCGGAAGCAGTTGAAAGCTCTGATTGATGGGATTCAGAAATCTTATTTCTATGCAACGGCAGATGAATGGATTGCAGATATGCAGGATTCCGCTCAGGCAATGAGGACGCTGACCGGACTGGTACAGGAGTTTGCTGACCGGTTTGATGAAAAAAGCGGCGGAGAAATATGATTGATTTCAGTGATATGGAGCAGTTTGCACTGGCAATCCTGACGAGAAATACAGAGGAAAATCGTGCCATCTGCGGTTGCTGAAGAATATCAGGAGCGGTTTGCCGAAGTGATGGTGGATGAGTATCAGGACAGTAATCTGGTGCAGGAAACGATCCTGACGAGTGTGTCAGGGATGAGTAAAGGCAGAAATAATATGTTCATGGGGGGGATGTAAAGCAGAGCATATACAGATTTCGTCTCTCAAGACCGGAACTTTTTATGGAGAAGTATGATACTTACAGTGTGGAAAGCAGTCCCTGTCAGAGAATTGATCTTCATAAAAATTTCCGAAGCAGGAAGGAAGTACTGGACAGTACAAACTATCTTTTTGAAAAGCTGATGTTCCGGGAATTTGAGGGATCGAATATGATGAAAAATGCGGCTCTGTATGCGGGAGCAGAGTTTCCACCGATACCGGAAGATGCCGTCTTTACGGATAAGACAGAAGTTCTGATCTTTAATCAGCAGGACATGAAGACAAGAGATGCCAAAGAGGCTGAGGCAAGAATGATCGCACGAAGGATCAGGGAAATGATGGGATCGGGATATATTTACGATAAAGACAGTGATTCCTTTTCGAAAGATACAGTATAAGGATATTGTAATCTTAACGCGGAGTATCCAGGGATGGGCAGAAATTTTTTCAGCAGTGCTGGCAGAAGAAGGAATCCCGGCATATTCAGTGAGCAGAGAGGGGTATTTTGAAACGTATGAGATCAGTGTCCTTTTTAGATTATCTGCGGATTCTGGATAATGCGAGGCAGGATCTTCCACTGACAGCAGTGTTGACTTCACCATTTGTCGGGCTGGATGCGGAAGAACTGGCACAGATCCGGCTGGCATATCCGAATCTGCCATTTTACGAGTCTGTCTGGCTGTGTGGGGAAGAAAAACGGAAGAAACCGGAGCAGACGGGAGTGGAGAAACCGGAGAAAAGAAAAGAAAGAAAAAAAAAAACAGACGCAGAAGCGGAAAACCGCAGCGGAGAGATTTCAGAAGCGGTCAGAGAAAAGCTGGCAGAGTTTACGAGGCAGGTCAGATACTTCAGAAGCATACTTTCCTATACTCCGATCCATGATCTGCTGGCAAAGATCCTTGAAGAGACAGGATACCGGACTTTATTGCTGCGATGCCGGGAGGAGAGCAGCGGATCGCAAATGTGGAGATGCTGATGGAAAAGGCGTGTGCATTTGAGGGGACGAGTTATAAAGGACTTTTTAATTTTGTCAGATATATTGAGCAGTTGAAAAAATATAATGTTGATTATGGAGAAGCCGGAATTATGGATGAACAGGCAGATACGGTACGCCTGATGAGTATCCATAAAAGTAAAGGACTGGAATTTCCGATTGTATTTGTAGCGGGAATGGGAAAAAGCTTTAATATGCAGGATCAGAGGGGAAGTATTGTGATCCATCCGACTGGGGAATTGGAATTGATGCAGTTGATCTGGAACAGAGAACGAAAAATCCAACTTTTCTGAAAAGAATGATACAGGAAAAACAAAGCTGGAGAATCTTTCGGAAGAACTGAGAGTTCTTTATGTTGGCATGACCAGGGCAAAAGAGAAGATGATCCTGACCGGTACAGTGAAGCTTGGGGAAGAAGAACTTCTGGCATTGGAAATGATGGAAGATATAATAAAAAGAGAAGAAAAGCAGAATAGCTGGAAAGCAGATGAAAAAGATTCGCTTGCACTGTATCAGATGGAAGGGGCAAAGACCTGCTTTGACTGGATCTTACCGGCACTGATGAGAGATTGGAAAAAGGCAGAAAAATGGATACAGGTGCGGCTTGTTACAAGAGAAGAATTATCCTATGGGGCAGCAACAGCAGGTCGGGCAGAAGTACTGGCGAGAGAAGTGCTGGAACACTGGGATACAGAAAAGTCGTATATGCCGGAATGGAAAGAGCTTCTGTCAGAACAGATGAATTATACTTATCCATATTTACAGGAAGAGCAGATGAAATTGAAATTTACAGTCTCAGAACTGAAAAGAGAATTTACGCAGGAGAACAGATGCGTGAAATGCAGGAAGACGGTGGCGAGGAACTGTATCAGGAACCGGAAATTGTTCCGTTAGTACCGGGATTTATGCAGAATCAAAAAAGAAGGTCTGACCGGGGCGTCCAGAGGAACTGCTTATCATAAGCTTATGGAACTATTAGATTTTACCAGGCAATATACGAAAGCTGCTTTGAAAAATGCAGTGCATGATTTTGAAAAGGAGAAAAAGATGACTTCGGAGATGGCAGCGTGTATCCGTATATCTGATATTTTATTATTCCTGGAAAGCAGCAGTGGAAAAGAATGTCAGCGGCAGCCGGAAAAGGGAAGTTATGGAGAGAGCAGCCTTTTGTACTGGGGGTGGATGCAGATCAGGTCTATCCGGGATTTTCCGGTGAGCCAGGAAGTCAGGAAAAAGGAAGTGATTCTTGTTCAGGGAATTATAGATGCTTACTTTGAAGAGAAAGACGGGATTGTAGTACTGGATTATAAGACGGACAAGGTGAAGAGTGCAGAGCAGTTGAAAGAACGTTATCATGCACAGTTGGAATATTATGCACAGGCATTGGAGGGGCTTCTTGAAAAACCGGTGAAAGAAAAGATTATCTATTCATTTACGCTAAGAGAGGAGATCAGGTTATGAAATGGCTTATGTATTATCTGATCGTGGTGAATTTGTTGACCTGGATCATCTACGGAATTGATAAGTGGAAGGCAAAAGCGACGTGCGTGGAGAATACCGGAGAGAACACTGTTGCTTTTTGGCGGCTGCCGGTGGCTGCACAGGGGCATTGGCAGGATGCTGATGTTCCGGCACAAGACAAGAAAACTGAAATTCATGATTGAGTACCGGTTATTTTTGTAGTGGAAAGTATTTTCTTTGTATATATTTTTCTGAAATTGTGACAAATTGCACATAGAATAGTCAGAAAAAGCGGTCCAGAGAATGGATTTTTAGAAATTGCAGTCAGCTTCTTTTCTAATTGGAGAAATTCTGCTAATATTACTTACAGAGTACTTTAGTCGGTTAAAGAAAGGAGAGAAAAATGCCAAAGTTAAATGAAAATTATCAGAATGTAAAAGACAGCTACCTTTTTGCAGAAATTGCCAGAAGAGTAAAAGTATATGAGGAAACGCATCCGGACAAAGCAGATCAGATCATTCGTCTTGAATCGGCGATGTAACTCTTCCACTTACGAAGAGCGTGATCGAGGCACTTCATGAGGCAGTTGATTCCCAGGCGGTGTCTGAGACATTTATGGGATATGGCCCAGAGCAGGGATATGAGTTTGCACGCAAGGCGATTGCAGATTATTATGCAAGGAATGGCATTGAGGTTGATCCTGCAGCAATTTTATTTCAGACGGAGCTAAGAGCGATACAGGAAATATCACAGAACTTTTTCAAATGATAATGTAGTTCTTGTCCCTGATCCGGTTTACCCGGTTTATGTGGATACAAATACGATGGATGGAAAGAAGATCATCTATATGAACGGAACGGAGGAAAATGACTTCCTTCCGATGCCGGATGATAAAGTAAAGGCAGATATCATTTATCTTTGTTCTCCGAATAATCCGACCGGAGCAAGCTACAATAAAGAGCAGTTGAAAGCATGGGTTGATTATGCCCTGAAGAATGATTCGGTAATCCTTATGACTCTGCCTATGAGGCATTTATTACCGATCAGGATCTTCCACGGAGTATTTATGCTATTGAGGGTGCAAAAGAATGTGCGATTGAATTTTGCTCTCTGTCCAAGACAGCAGGATTTACAGGAACTCGTTTCTCCTATACGGTTGTTCCGACAGAGCTGGTGTTTACGGCTTCTAATGGAGCAACATTAAGTCTTCATGACATGTGGAACAGAAGGCAGTCTACAAAATTTAACGGTACGCCATATATCATTCAGTATGCGGCAGCAAGGGTCTTCACAGAAGAGGGCATGGCAGAGTGCCAGCAGAATATTGAATACTATAGAGAGAATGCACGTATGATCGCAGAAACTCTGAAGAAGAAAAATATCTGGTTTACAGGTGGGGTAAATTCTCCATACATCTGGTTTAAATGCCCGAAAGAGATGGAATCCTGGGAGTTCTTTGATTATCTGCTTGAGAATGCACAGATCGTGGGAACACCGGGAGCAGGGTTTGGTGAGAATGGAAAGAATTATTTCAGACTGACTTCCTTTGGAAAGCATGAGAAGACAGCCGAGGCAATGAAGCGTTTTGACGAATTATTTTAGGAATTGTTTCAGAAATTGTTTCAGGTTATCGGTAAAAAGGTTCTCCGTATCAGGCAATGTCTTAACGAAATGATCTACGTGAGAGAAAAACTGAAAAAAAAGAATGTTGAGGGCTTTTGCTCCCAACATTCTTTTTTAAACCGGAGTTTCTGTAATATATACTTTGCAGATCTGCCTGAGTGCGGCGTGCATATAAGGCATATATTCTTCCATCGACACCGGCTCGTTATGAAGAATACAATTATAGCTGGTAGAACTGATAAATTCGATCAGGGTGAAGAGTAAAAGTTTTGGAGAAGAACATTCTACGTGATACCGCTGTAAGGAATCGAGATAGTGGTTGTAAAACTTCTGGGAAACCAGCGATCCGGTTCCGACCGCATCCTGAAATACTCCCCACGAAAGGTTCTTGGAAAGAAATTTCATCAGTCCCTGCTGATTTTGAAAGCGTTCAATGATATAGTCCGTTACAAAAAAGAATTTCTTCCTCGAAGTCAGGGATAACGGCAGCATCCAGTGCCTTATGTGCATCGTCAAAAGCTGGCTGGCTTTAAATGCGATCAGCTTATCCCGCAAGTCATATTTATCTTTAAAATACAAATAAAAAGTTCCCTTTGCCAGTCCGGGCCTGATTTACAATGTCGGATACGGTTGTCTTTGCAAAGCCTTTTCCTGTAAAAAGGTCAAATGCTGTCTGAAACAGTGTATTCATTTTCAATTTTTTATTATCTTCTACTTTTCCCATATCCAGTTGCCTCCTTTGTGATCTGCCTGCACACCAGAGTATTTTACTACCAGATTCTGCAGAAATTCAAGCAGATTTTTTACTGATTTTCTTTTTTAGTATGGCACATTTTTTCGTGAAAGTCAATAAAAAATGACTAAAATTCATTTTTTTTGATCTTCTAATATTGACTATTAGTCATTTTGAGCTATACTAGAAGAGGCTAAAATATATGAGACAGTTTAGGAGATGATACAAATGGTTAAAGTTGGCAAATGGATTGCCAGGCACAGGATTCTGATGCTGATCGTCGGATTTCTTCTGATTATCCCGTCGGTCATCGGGATGGCAAAGACACGTGTAAACTATGATTTGCTCAGTTATCTGACGGAGCATCTGGAGACAGTAAAGGGTCAGGATATTCTGGTGGATGAGTATGGAATGGGCGCGTTCTCCATGGTCGTGGTAGAGAACATGGATCTGAAAGATGTTCAAAACTGGAAGAAAAATTTGAGAATGTTTCTCATGTAAAAAGGATGTTTTATGGTATGACGATGTGGCAGACATCAGCGTGCCGGTTGAGATGATCCCAAGCAACCTGCGAGAAGCCTTTTTCAAAGGTGATGCCACGATGATGCTTGTATTGTTTGATAATACAACATCTTCTGATGACTCCATGGATGCAGTCGGTGAGATGAGAAAGATCGCAAATGATCAGTGCTTTATCAGCGGTATGACAGGAGTTGTTACAGATATTAAGAATCTGGCACTTAAAGAACTTCCGGTTTATGTGGTGATTGCAGCACTTTTAAGTCTGATTGTTCTGGAACTGACTTCGGGTTCCTTCGTTGTTCCGATCCTGTTCCTTCTGAGTATCGGACTGGCGATTCTCTATAATCTGGGAAGTAATGTTTTTCTGGGAGAGACTTCCTATATTACGAAAGCACTGACAGCGGTTCTGCAATTAGGAGTTACGATGGACTACTCCATTTTCCTGCTGAACAGTTTCGAGGAGAATAAAAAAGCGGTTTCCGGGAGAGAAGGAGCGTGCCATGGGGCATGCGATCGCCAATACATTTAAGTCTGTTGCAGGAAGTTCTGTGACGACGGTTGCCGGATTTGTTGCCCTGTGCGTGATGACTTTCGCACTTGGACGGGATCTTGGAATCGTTATGGCGAAAGGTGTTATTATCGGGGTTATCTGTTGTGTAACAGTTCTTCCGTCACTGGTACTGGTTTTTGACAAACCGATTGAAAAGACGCAGCATAAACTGTTTTTAAGCAACATGGATAAGCCTTCTGCATTTATTACAAAGCATTATAAGGCATGGATCATTATTTTCCTGATCCTTCTGTTCCCTGCGATTTATGGAAATAATCATACAGAGATTTACTATAATATTGCAGAGTCTCTTCCGGAGACATTGGACAGTAATGTGGCGAATGCAGAACTGAATAAAGATTTCAATATGAGCAATCTGCACATGGTCATGATGGATAAGAACATGGATGCAAAGCAGAAAAAGAAGATGCTTGAAGAGATTGATGAAGTAAAGGGTGTCAAATGGACAATCAGCATGAATTCTCTGATCGGTCCGACTGTACCGGATTCCATGATCCCGGATGACATGAAAGAGATGCTTCAGAGCGATGATTGTGAACTTGCCTTTGTATGCTCAGAGTATGAGTCGGCAACAGATGAGGTCAATACGCAGATTTGAGCCATTGATAAGATCGTGAAGTCTTATGACAAGAGTGGAATGGTCATTGGAGAAGCTCCACTGATGAAGGATCTGCAGGATGTAACGGATGTGGACTTAGTGAATGTAAATGCTATTTCCATTGCAGCGATTTTCCTTATTATCATGATCATATTCAAGTCGATCTCCCTGCCGATTATTCTGGTAGCGGTAATTGAGTTTGCAATCATGGTTAATATGGCAATCCCGTTTTATCAGGGAACAAGCCTTCCATTCGTTGCCAGTATCGTAATTGGAGCGATTCAGCTCGGTGCAACCGTGGACTACGCAATCCTAATGACGACCCGCTATCAGAAAGAGCGCCAGAATGGACAAGATAAAAAAGAAGCTATCAGTATTGCCCATAAAACCAGTATGCCGTCAATTATCAGCAGCGGCTTAAGTTTCTTCGCGGCAACATTTGGAGTAGCCTGTTACTCACAGGTTGAAATGATCGGTTCCATCTGTACCCTGCCTTGCGCGAGGCGCGATCATCAGTATGGTCGTTGTTATCCTGATCCTGCCTGCAATGTTTATGATATTTGACAAAGTAATATGTAAGACCTCGATTGGTTTCCTCGGGGCAAAAAAAAAACCCGCAGAGGTGAAATAGAAGGGAGTTAAATTATGAACAAAAACAGAAAAATCAAACGTAGCCTCACAACTTCTCTTGCTGTTGGAATGTCAGTTAATGATGGGAGCTGGTTCCGGTTTATGCGGCAGGCAGCACAGATACGCAGGATGTTTATAAGGAAGAGACAGTTTATGTAAATGCAGACGCGACAGGAAAAGTGACGAGGTGACGGTATCTGACTGGCTGAAAAATTCTGGAAGTGTATCGGGAAACCTGACTGATGAAAGTATTTTGAAAGAGATTAAGAATGTCAAAGGTGATGAGACATTTACAAAGAATGGAGATCAACTGACCTGGAATACTGACGGGAGAAGATATTTATTATCAGGGAACAACAGATCAGGAACTTCCGGTTTCTGTAAAGCTTACCTACTATCTGGACGGCAAAGAAGTCAAACCGGCAGATCTGAAGGGAAAAAGCGGACATCTGAAGATTCAGGTGGATTATACAAATAAAGAAAAGAAAACAGTCAGCGTAGATGGAAAACAAGAAGAAGTTTATACACCATTTGTCATGATGACCGGAATGATCCTTCCGAATGAAACTTTCAGCAATGTTACGATTGATAACGGAAAAGTTATTTCTGATGGAAGCAAGAATATCGTAGTCGGATTCGGAATGCCTGGCATGAAAGAAAGTTTGAATCTGGACGAAAGCAAAAACAGAAGATCTGACAATCCCGGAAATTTCTGCGATGGAGGCTGATGTGACAGATTTCACAATGTCTTCTACATTTACAGTGGCACTTACCGATCTTCTTGATGACATTGATTTTGATAATATCATAGATGTTGATTCACTGAAAGATTCACTGAATGAGCTGGAAGATGCTGCACTCAGTTGGTCAGTGGATCAGGAACACTGGCAGATGGTGCTTCCACACTGGCAGACAGGTGAGCAGCTATACAGAGGGCAGATGAACAATGCGGGCAGAAATATACAGCAACGGAGAACTGAACGGCAGCGTGACTATGTCAATGATGCAATTCAGTCAAAGGCGTTAAAGACTATACAAGTGGAACTAATGCACTGGCAAATGGAGAATGTGGAACGGAAGATTGCAGCAGGTGCCGCACAGTTATCTGTTAAGCAATGGTCTGGAGCAGGTGCAGACAGCCGTAGATACATTGAGCAAAGCGGCTGACGGAAAAGGAGGCAACAGACGATCTGGTGATCGCAGCCAACCAGCTTGCAGCAGGTACAAAGCAGTTACAGGCAGTACTTGGCTCAGAGGAAGTGACAGCACTTCTGACGCAGGTGAATGGTATGGTGACAACCGGAAATGAACTGATTTCTGCAACGGAATCTCTTTCTGCAAGTCTTCAGACAGGAATTGCCACACCGGTAGCCAATATTGCAGCAGCACTGACCGGAATGGAAACACAGCTCAATGCAATCAATACCCAGCTCGGAACACTGCAAAGTGACTGTGAGACAGCGGTTGCAGATGTCAATGCGAAGATTACAGATTACAATACAAAAGTGGATGCAGCACAGGCAGCAGCCAATACAAACAAGACGCAGATTGCAAATGCGATCAGTGCATTGCAGGTTCAGTTAAATGCGACAACAGATGAGTCAGTAAGAGATCAGATCAGTACAGCAATTACGGCACTTCAGAATGCACAGACTGCTGCAGACGGACTGAACAATGTGCAGAAAGCATCTGCGATCACGGTCAGTGTACCGACCTTTGACCTGTCAGCCATCACAAGCGGGGCAGCAACGCTTCAGACAAATCTGAAGACATTTAAAAGACTGCAGCAGCATTACAGCAGCAGCTTCCGGAAATGCAGAAGAAACTGGATGCTATTGCAGCAGCAAAGGACAGTCTTCCGTCAGATTCAATCAGCCAGCTTACAGCATCTGTGACTCAGTTGAATCAGGGAATGCAGGGACTGAATACCGGACTTGGAACTCTTTCAGGCGGACTTGGACAGTTGAATACATCTGTTCAGGCACAGTTCCCGACAGCAATCAGGGAATTACTGAATTGAATGGCGGATTTATGCAGCTCGGATCTTATAATACTTCTCTTCTTTCAGGTGCAGAGAAACTGAAAGGAAGCAGTTCAACACTGGCAGCCGGAGCAGGAACGCTGCAGAGCGGAACGAACCAGCTTGCATCCGGTCTGAATACACTTGGTTCACAGATGTCAGCCGGTGCAGCGAAACTTTCAGCCAACAGCAATGCACTTCGTGAAGGAGCTTCCTCACTTTCAGAAGGAGCAAAGAAGCTGGCAGATGGTATGGATCAGTTCGATAAAGAAGGAACAAGCAAATTAAAGAGTACAGTAGAAGACGAATTCGGAGATGTACTTTGACAGACTCAAAGCACTGACCTCTGATGACTGCACCTACAATACATTCAGTGGTAAGGACAGCAAGATGGATGGAAGTGTAAAATTTGTGATCGAGACAGAAGCAATCGAATAATTGACGATTCACTTATATTTGTATCATCTTATAAAGAGGGACGGAGACAGATACTTGACCGGTATCTGCTCCGTCCTGTTCGTTTTACGGGCAGATGACAGGAATCAGTTTTCAGTATAATCTGATCTGATCGGGAAATACTTCTAAAAAAAAGAAAGAAGGCAGAATATGGGAAAGAAAAAAGAAAAACCGATCAATTTAAAACGAACTGGAAGAGGAAGAAAAAATGAAGTATGAGATTGCGGAAGAACTGGGACTGTTAGACCGGGTACTTGCACAGGGCTGGAAATCACTTACTTCCAAAGAGACCGGGAGGATCGGCGGACTGGTGACAAAAAAAGAAGACGGACGCAGGAGAACGGGGACAGCACAGACGGAGGGAAAATATAGAAAAACCGGAAGCAGAAAGGTCTTATTTTGACAAAACCACTCATTTTTGATAAAAATGCTCAGAATGGGGAGCATGGTTGGGTGATTTATTATGATAGAAAAGATGAATATATTTGATGTGGAGATTCCAATCCTGACAGCAAAAGAAGCGATGATCCGGGCGATGCAGTATCTTGAGATTGAGTCAGTGTAGACGATCGAGCTGGTTTCCATGGATATGCTGATGAAAGAAAGAGAAAATGCACAATGGAAAGAGCAGATCAATGCACTGACGATGCTGCTGCCGGAGAATACAGAGCTCCTGAAAGCGGCAGAGATAGAAAATGAAAAGCTGTTCCGGGAAACTGAAGAGAACGTTTTCCTTAAGATGTTCATGAAGTATATGCAAAAAAATCATAAAAAATATTCCTGCTTGCAGACAGTGAGGAAAATCTGGGAAAAGTAGAGGCGGTTCTGTCCAGGCACAACCGGGGGAATCCGCGTTACCGGGCAGATGGTGATTTCGGAGAATGAAGAGCAGATCCAGGATGCGATCAATGCCATCAACGGAACGGAGACGGACTATATCCTGTCGGTGCTGCCGTCCCCGTTTCAGGAACGGTTTATTACGGCAGAATACGATTGAAGGGTTGAAATCAATTACAAGGATTGATCTTGGAGTGATGGATACAGATGGAAGGAACTTTGGCACAACAGGCGAGGTAGATTAAGAACTGTTCGGATGCAGTGCTTTCGTTTGTAGAATCTCCGGCAGAAAGCCAGGTGATTAATCAGGGGTATCAGTTTTTCAAAGATTTATGATGAACACCAGCTGGAATATGTGCTTTTGTTGCCAATGGTGACAGCGAGGATGAATATATGATAGGCAAGATTGCAGCCTTCCAGATCCAGAATCTTCTGGTAGCATATAAGGAGCGTTTTGACAAGGATAATTTCATCAAAAACCTTCTTCTTGACAACCTTTTGCTGGTGGATATTTATAATCGCGCCAAAAATTACATATTGACACAGAGGTAAAACGTGATATCTTTATTATTGAGACATCCCACGAAAAGATGTCAGTGCGGCTCTTGACAATGTGCGGTTCTCTCGGAAGCAAAGGGCAAAGGATTTTGTAACTGCGGTAGATGAGAAGAATATCATTGTTGTAAAAGAACTTTCAGAGAAAGATGGAAATAAAGAACTTGAAAAAAATGGCGAAGGATATGCTGGATCTTCCGGTCAAAGGGAGGCGACGAGCAGGTGCATATCGCATATGGTACGATCGTCAATGACATCAAAGAAGTATCCAAGTCTTACAAAGAAGCGAAACTTGCGCTCGATGTAGGAAAGATCTTCTTCGACGAGAAAGATATCGTTGCCTATCAACGCTTGGAATCGGCAGACTGATCTATCAGCTCCCAATTCCGCTCTGCAAGATGTTTATCCGCGAAATTTTTGAGGGGAAATCTCCGGACGAATTTGATGAAGAGACGCTCACGACCATCAATAAGTTCTTTGAGAACAGCCTGAATGTTTCCGAGACATCAAGACAGCTGTATATTCACAGAAATACTCTGGTATACCGTCTGGATAAGCTTCAGAAGAGTACAGGACTGGATCTTCGTGTCTTTGAGGATGCCATTACCTTTAAGATCGCACTGATGGTGGTGAAGTACATGAAGTACATGGAGTCATTAGAATACTAGAATTTTCGGAGTATGGATAATTAGGAGGAGCATATGATTGAATTAAAGAAACGTGAAGAACGAATACTCCAAGGGCAATGCGGCTCTGAACGGGGTATCCGTAAAGATCGAGCGGGGAGAGTTCGTATTCATCGTTGGTGACAGTGGATCGGGGAAAGTCAACGTTGATCCGTCTGATTATGAAAGAACTGAATCCGACCGATGGTACGATCATCGTGAACGGACAAATCTGAAACCGTATGAAACATCGGAAGATTGCAAAGTACAGAAGAGGAATCGGCGTTGTATTCCAGGATTTCAGACTTCTGAAAGACCGCAATATTTATGAGAATATTGCATTTGCATTGCGGGTGACAGAGACACCGAGCAAAGTGATCAAGAAAAAGTACCGGCTGCTTTGTCACTGGTAGGACTTGCACAGAAGTACAAGTCGTTCCCGAAGGAACTTTCCGGAGGAGAGCAGCAGAGTTGCGATCGCAAGGGCGATCGTAAATGAGCCTGCTATTTTGCTGGCGGATGAGCCGACAGGGTAACCTGGATCCAACGAACTCATGGGAGATCATGAGCCTTCTGAAAGAGGCGAATGAGCGTGGAACAACCGTGCTTGTTGTCACGCATAATCAGGAGATCGTAAATGAGATGAACGAACGCGTCATTACTATGAAGCAGGGGTCATCGTCAGTGATGAACGAAAAGGTGGGTATACAGATGAGGATTAGTACGATTGGATACGTTGGAAAGCAGGGAGTTAAGAGTATTTGGAGAAATAAGATGTTCTCTCTGGCATCCATTGCAACGATGTCAGCCTGTATCTTCCTGTTCGTATTATTTTTCTCGATTCTTGTAAACTTTCAGTATATTATTCGAAGTGCTGAGGAAGGTGTGGCAATCACGGTCTTCTTTGATGAAGAAGCTACAGATGAACAGATTCAGAAGATTGGGAAGGAACTGAAAGCAAGAGACGACGTTTCAGAAGTAAAATATATTTCAGCAGAGCAGGCATGGGAGGATTTCCAGAAGGATTATTTTGGGGATAACCCAGAGCTTGCAGAAGGATTTAAAGATGACAATCCGCTGGCCAATTCAGATAACTATGAAGTTTATATGAAGACGACAGACAACAACCAGGATCTGATCGCGAGAAGTAAATCTCTTTCTTCTACGCAGCAGGATCTGGTTAAGTTTGCACAGAGTCTGGATGGAGTGTCGAAAGTAAATAAGTCAGATGTTGTAGCGAACACACTTTCCAGTGTGAATATGCTTGTTGCATATGTTTCAATTGCGATCATTGCGATCCTGTTGGGAGTATCAATTTTCCTGATCAGTAATACGGTAACAACAGGTATTACAGTCAGAAAAGAAGAGATTGCAATCATGAAATATATCGGAGCGAAAGACTTTGTTGTAAGATCACCATTCGTGATCGAAGGTCTGATCATCGGTATCTTTTGGCGCAGCGATCCCACTGGGACTTTTATATGTACTTTATGATAAGGCAGTTTCCTATGTCATGGAACGGTTCAGTATTCTGAAGAATATTATTGATTTCCTTCCGGTAAATGTAGTATATACATACTTATTGCCAATCGGACTTATCATGGGGATCGGAATTGGTTTCCTTGGAAGCTTCTTTACAGTACGCAAGCATCTGAGAGTATAGGAGGAAGCCTATGAAAGGCCGGATGAGGAAAATTACAGGAATTTTGCTGGTGTTCGTCCTTTGTATCGGAACAGCATCGCAGTCCGGTGCGGTTACGATTGATGAAGCTGAGAAAAAAGCAGATCAGCTTGAATCGGATAAAAAGAAAGCAGAAGAAGAAAAGAAGACGCTGTCGGAGAAACTGGATGAGATCATTAAGAAAATGAATGAGACGCAGGAGCATCTGACCGCCAAAGAGGATGAAATCTCCGATGCGGAAAATGAATTGATTCAGGCTCAGATCGCGGAAGATGATCAGTACGACAGCATGAAAAAAAGAGGATCCGTTATCTTTATGAAGGCGGTAATACACAGTTTCTGGAAATGATGATGACGAGCAGTTCGATCACAGATCTGCTGAATAAAGCCGAGTATGTGGCAAAGCTGTCTTCTTATGACCGGGATATGCTGGTTGAGTTTCAGGATACGGTGAAAACTGTACAGGACAAAGAGGCAAAGCTTCAGGAAGAATATAAAAATCTGAATACGCTGCAAAGTCAGCTCGTAGAGCAGCAGACGCAGGCTCAGGAGATGATCAGCAGTAAAGAGGCACAGATCGCAAGTATCCAGACGCAGATCCAGCAGAATGCTGATACGCTCAAAGAACTGAAGGAGAAAGCAGAGCAGGCAAGACGGCTGCAGGAGGAGCAGGCAAAGTTGAATAGTGGAGGAAGTTCTTTTAAGCCGTCGTACAGTGGGAATGTGGTCAGTGGAAATGGATATTTTACGCATCCGTGTCCGGGTATGACCTATCAGTCCAGCTATTTCGGTGAAGTCAGGGCATTTGATCCAAGACCTCACAAGGGAAATGATTATGCAGCTCCGGCAGGAACACCGACTTATGCGGCAGCAGCAGGAACTGTGGTGATCGCGGGATGGAGCAACAGTGCCGGGAACTGGGTCGTGATCAATCATGGAAAAGGTCTCGTAACGAAATATATGCATCATAGTGCAATCTGCGTGGCAGCAGGGCAGAAAGTTGCAAAAGGACAGCAGATCGGATATGTTGGATCAACGGGATATTCGAGTGGTGCACATCTGCATTTCCAGGTAGAATTAAATGGAACAGCAGTAAATCCAAATACATATTTGTAGTATGCTGACCAGAAGCAGAAGATGACAGATACGTCATCAAAGGAAGAACTGAGGGAGGACAGAGCGGATAAATGTCTGCTTTGTCCTCTTTGTGCATAGAATATAAAAAAGGATGAAAGGAGTCAGGAATGGAAGAAAATACAGGCAGAAAGAAAAGTGGTTTTGCGGCAGGACTGCTGACCGGAATTGTGATCATGGCGGTGATCTCGATCCTTGATTTGGAGGATGGTATATCGTGAACCGGAACAGCAGCGGTTCTTATACATCAGAAAATGTAACAGAGGGAGATGTGTCAAAGAAGCTGGATCAACTGAATCAACTGATCGACAAATATTATCTGTATCAGGATGAAGTGGATCAGGATGCACTGGTAGAGGGAATCTATTCAGGTTATGCAGCAGCACTGGGAGATCCGTATACAGTTTATTACAATAAGGATGAGACGAAAGCTCTGATGGAATCTACCAGCGGAACATTTTCCGGTGTCGGAGCAACGCTGACCAAAGATGCAGATACAAAGGCAGTGACGATCGTAAATGTTTATCAGGATTCTCCAGCAGAAAAGGCGGGTCTGAAGGCGGGGATATCCTGGAGAAAGTAGATGACCATGAAGTCGGCGATGAAGAACTGGATACGATCGTATCTTGGATCAAAGGGAAAAAGGTACGGAAGTAACATTATATGTCCTGAGAGACGGGAAGGAAGAGACACTGACTGCCACAAGAGATACAATCGAAGCACAGACGGTTGAGTATGAGATGAAAGATGGCGGGATCGGTTATATCCGTGTGTCAGAATTTGATCTGGTGACATACGATCAGTTTAAAGCAGCACTGGATGATCTGGAAGATCAGGGAATGGCAGGGCTGGTGATCGATCTGAGAAATAATCCGGGAGGGAATCTGGATGTTGTCTGCAACATGCTGAAGCTTCTTCTGCCGGAAGGAACGATTGTTTCCACAAAAGATAAAAATGGTAAGACGGATGAGATCACGTGCGATGGTACGAATGAATTCAAAAAGCCGCTGGCAGTTCTTGTAAACCAGTACAGTGCAAGTGCATCTGAGATCTTCAGCGGTGCAATTCAGGATTATGGCACAGGAAAGATCGTCGGGGTGACGACATACGGAAAGGGAGTTGTGCAGCAGTTACTGGATCTGGGAGACGGAACATGCTTTAAAGTGACGATCGCAGAATATTATACTCAAGTGGAAGGAGTATAAACAAAAAGGGTGTTGAACCCGATATAGAAGTAGAATATCAGTATGACGAAGCTGATCCAAAGAAGGATAACCAGCTGGATAAAGCATTGGAGACAGTCAGCGAAGAATTAAAATAGAGCAGAAAAGTGAAGTCCAAAAAAAGACTGAAAAAATAAAAAACTTGCAAATAAAAAAAAGTGGTGTGCTAATATTTAAACCAAGTTTTAACAAGCTGACGTGTTAAAATAGATAAAGGCGTGGAGCAAGACTCTGATCTTCAGAAACTGACAGGAAGCAGGCATCACCGACTGAGAGTGCCGGACAGCGGAGCAGATCAAGGGAACACTTTGGGAGCCGGCTGTCTGAAAGATCAGTAGGACAGCACGTTTAGCAGGCGTTATCTGCAAAGAGGGGAATTGGAAAGAACTGACGAAAGAGCAGACGGAGGATTCAATGCGGGTGGTACCGCGGATATTATATTGATAATTTCCGTCCGGGATACTGTTGTATCCCGGGACTTTTTCTATTCAGAAAAAGCTTCACCGGGATGCTGGAATCTGAAAGGAGAAGTAAAATGGAGTTTGTAACAGGAGTAAAAAGAAAGAGACGCTGGAATTAAGTGAACTGCTTGAAGCAGGCAGGATCGGAACTGAAGTCAGAGTGAATGGTGCGATCCATACGATCAGAGATATGGGAACCGTTGCTTTCATCATTCTGAGAAAAAGAGAAGGCCTTGTGCAGTGTGTTTATGAAGAAGGAGTTTCAAAATTTAGCTTGAAAGATGTGAAAGAAGCAGATACAGTAGAAGTATCAGGGATGCTGGAACAGTCAGAAAAGGCTCGAACGGGATTGAGATCCGTTTAGAGAACTGAAGATTTTAAGTGAACCGGCAGAGCCAATGCCGCTTCCGATTTCAAAATGGAAATTGAATACATCTCTGGAAGCAAAATTAAATTACAGACCAATTTCTCTGAGAAATATCAGAGAGCGTGCAAAATTCAAGATTCAGGAAGGTATTGTAAGAGGCTTCCGTGATTTCCTGTATCAGGAAGGCTTTACTGAGATCCATACTCCAAAGATCGGTGCAAAGAGTGCTGAGGGTGGAGCAAACCTCTTCCGGCTGGAATATTTCCACAGACCGGCGATCCTCCAGCAAAGCCCACAGTTTTATAAGCAGACCATGGTGGGCGTTTATGACCGGGTGTTTGAGACAGCTCCTGTGTTCCGGGCGGAAAAGCATAACACCACCCGCCATCTGAACGAATACACCAGCCTGGACTTTGAGATGGGATACATCGACAGCTTTGAAGATATCATGGCAATGGAGACCGGATTTCTTCAGTATACGATGACCCTGCTTGAAAAAGAGTATGCAAGAGAGCTGAAGATCCTGAATATTCAAGTACCGAAGACGAAAGAGATCCCGGCTGTACGATTTGATGAGATCAAGAAACTTGTGGCAGAAAAGTATGATCGAAAGATTAAGAATCCATTTGATCTCGAACCGGAAGAGGAAATGCTGATCAGCAGATATGCAAAAGAAGAATGGGATGCGGATTTCGTATTTGTAACGCATTATCCGTCAAAGAAGCGTCCGTTCTATGCAATGGATGATCCGGCAGATCCGACTTATACGCTCAGCTTTGACCTGCTTTTCAGAGGAATGGAGATCACAACGGGCGGACAGCGTATTCATGATTATCATGAGCTGCTTGCGAAAATGGAAAAGCGTGGCATGACGGACGAGGGAATGGAGCAGTATTTAAGTGCATTTAAGCATGGAATGCCGCCACATGGTGGACTTGGAATCGGTATGGAACGTCTGACAATGAAGATGATGAACGAAGATAATGTGCGTGAGACAACCTTGTTCCCGAGAGATTTGAGCAGACTGGAGCCATAGTAGCAGAGAGTGTGGCAGACCGACAGCGACACATAGATGGTGACAGAGAGCATAGCAGACCGATAGTTATAAGGAATGTGATGGAAAGCAAGAGACCGTTGTGGACAGAAAAGCGGAGGAGTTCAGATGAAAAAGAGAAGATGTTATCTTTGTGGTGGAAAACTTGTAAATGGAAGATGTACACTTTGCGGTCTTGATAATACAAAAATTGAGCGTAAAAAATTACCGCCTGAATGAAAGCAGCTTTGACGGAAAAGGGATTGAGGCAAAGCATTTATGTGAATCCCATAACGGAAAGCCGTCCGGTGGGCTGAACCGCCAGGGGGCAGGCTTCCTGGCAGAGCGGACGAAACCAGCAGGGACAGAGTTCCTGGCAGAATGGACAAAATCAGCAGGGACAGAGTTCCTGGCAGAGCGGACAGAACTGGACGCAGACGGGCAGGAAAAAAGAAAAGTCCGGAAAGCAGAAAAAGGGATGGATTTCAACAATCATTGTATTGCTGATGATTCTGATCAGTATTGGCGGACCGGCGATCAGTTTTGTGACGACAGAGATAAAAAATAAGATTGATCAGATCAATAACTCTGGTGATGATAACTGGTGGAGTGGTTCAGAAATCGATACAAGTGTGGACGAGAATGATCCGTATGAGTTTGTAACGAGAGAGTTATCCGACAGTGGAGAGGTTTACGATACAGAGCTTGGATATGGTGAATATGTTGTGGGAACAGATATTCCGGAAGGAACTTATGAAGTAACACTTCAGTCAGGATACGGTTCGTTTCAGACCGATGATCCGGACAATTCCATTTATCTGTATGGATATTTCTCTGAAAATGCATCTGATGAGGATGAAGATATTACTGAAATGGAAGATGTAAGATTGTATGAGGGGCCCATGTCATGATCGGAGAAGATGTGGTACTCGCCTTCCATACGGAGAATGGTCAGACCGGACAAATGCAGTCAGAAGATAATCCGTTGAGTGTGACGTATACTCTCCAGCCGGAAAGAAGTATACTGTCGGAAAAGAGATTCCGGCAGGGGTGTATGATGTCTCGGGAACAAAAGACTGGGCTGTGATGGAGTATGAGATCTATCTCGGAGAATTGTATGATGAAGAATACGACAGCCTGAATTATCAGAGTTATTCGATCATGGTAGAAGCAGGAAGTGAAAATGCAATCTATAAAAATGCAGTGCTGACGGAGGGAACGGAGATCACCGTGACAGGAAAAATGATCCTGACACCATCCAAAAAGATCGGAAGTCAGGACTATGAAGCATTTTATGATATTTACAGAAAATGATGTCGGGGTCAAAGCCCCCGACTATGATACCTACGGATTGTTACGGCACTACGTGCTCCCACAATCCTACCCAACATTCGCATATCGTGGTGCTTACGCCCCACTTTTATGCTCATATTGGGGCGGGTCACAAGGTCATTCTACCACTCGTGTGCGAGCACACGTGGTGTCAGACCTTTGACCCTGGTATCAGAAAAATGATGTGAGAAAGGGTGACAGAATTGGCAAATAAAATCTCAGACGAAACGATAGAATATGTTGGAATCCTTGCAAAACTGGAGCTTTCGGCGGAAGAGAAAGAAGCCGCCAAAAGCGATATGGAGCAGATGCTGGATTATATAGATACCTTTAAATGAACTGGATACCACCGGGATTGAACCGATGTCTCATGTATTTCCGGTGCAGAATGTATTCAGGGAAGATGTTGTAACAAATGGTGATAATAAAGAGAAGACACTGGCAAATGCACCTCTTCGGAAAGAAGACAGCTTTGAAGTGCCGAAGACGATAGGGTAAAGGGAGTGAGATGAAGATGGATTTATTAAAACTTACAGCCCTTGAACTGGGCAGAAAAATAAAAGCCGGTGAGGTGACAGTCAGAGAAGCAGTCCGGGCAGTAATCGAGCAGGCAAAAGAAGTAGAGCCAACAATCAACAGTTATGTGACACTGGATGAAGAAGGGCCTATGCACAGGCAGATGAAATTCAGAAAAGATTGATGCAGGAGAACTGACCGGTCCGCTGGCAGGAGTTCCTGTGGCGATCAAAGATAATATGTGTATTGAAGGACAGCTTACAACATGCAGTTCCAAAATTCTTTCCGGTTTTTAAGCCGACTTATACAGCACAGGCGGTTGAAAACCTGAAGAATGCAGGAGCCGTCATTCTCGGAAAGACGAATATGGATGAGTTTGCCATGGGAAGTACGACGGAGACTTCTTATTATGGACCAACGAAAAACCCTCATAATACAGCTCATGTTCCGGGAGGTTCTTCCGGTGGATCCTGTGCGGCAGTGGCTGCGTGCGAATGTTATTATGCGTTGGTTCTGATACCGGTGGATCGATCCGTCAGCCAAGTTCATTTTGTGGAGTAGTGGGACTGAAACCGACGTACGGTACAGTTTCCCGTTATGGACTGGTGGCATATGGTTCTTCATTGGATCAGATCGGACCGGTGGCAAAGGATGTGGCAGACTGTGCAGCAATCTTGGAAGTGATCGCATCCCACGATGAGAAAGACAGTACGTCGATCGAACGGGATGACTTAAAATTTTACGGAAGCACTGGTGGATGATGTGAAAGGATTCAGGATCGGAATCCCGAGAGATTATATGGCGAAGGACTGGATCCCGAAGTAAATCAGGCAGTCATGCAGGCAGCGAAAGTGCTTGAGGAAAAAGGTGCAGTGGTAGAGGCGTTTGACCTGGGACTCGTAAAATATGCGATTCCGGCATACTATACGATCGCAGCAGCAGAGGCAAGTTCCAACCTGGAACGTTTCGACGGAGTAAAATATGGATATCGTACCAAAGAGTATGAGGGACTTCACAATATGTATAAAAGACCCGTTCCGAAGGATTCGGAGCAGAGGTAAAGAGAAGGATCATGCTGGGATCATTCGTATTAAGTTCAGGATATTACGATGCCTATTATCTGAAAGCATTGAGAACAAAAAGCCCCTGATCAAGAGGGAGTTTGACCGTGTATTTGAAAAATACGATCTGATCTTAGGACCTGCTGCCCCGACAACAGCACCGGAGCTTGGAAAGAGTCTGGATGACCCGATGAAAATGTATTTAGGAGATATTTATACGATCTCTGTCAATCTTGCCGGACTTCCGGGCATGAGTATCCCGGTAGGAAAAGACAGCAAAGGGCTGCCGGTGGGAATGCAGCTCATTGGAAATGTATTCGACGAAAAGACGCTGATCCGTACCGCATATACTTATGAATGTGCGACAAAGAAAGTGCATGAAGTTCCTGCACAGATCGGACGGACAACGGAAAAGGAGGTACAGTAATCATGGCAAAGCAGTATGAGACAGTGATCGGGCTGGAAGTGCATATCGAACTGGCAACAAAGACAAAGATTTTCTGTGGATGCAGTACTGAATTTGGTGGGGCACCGAATACGCATACCTGCCCGGTCTGCACCGGTATGCCTGGGTCGCTTCCGGTATTGAATAAGCAGGTTGTAGAATATGCGATGGCGATCGGACTTGCAACAAACTGTAAGATCACGCAGGTATGTAAATTTGACCGCAAGAACTATTTTTATCCTGATAATCCGCAGAACTATCAGATTTCCCAGTTTTATCTTCCAATCGCACGAGATGGATACGTAGAGATTGAAAGCGGAAACGGAAGAAAAAAGTGCGGATCCATGAAATGCATATGGAGGAAGATGCAGGAAAGCTCGTTCACGATGAATGGGATGATACATCACTGGTTGATTATAACCGAAGCGGAGTTCCGCTGGTAGAGATTGTATCAGAGCCGGATATGCGTTCCGCTGAGGAAGTGATCGCATATCTTGAGAAACTCCGTATGATTATTCAGTATCTGGGAGCTTCCGACTGCAAGCTGCAGGAAGGCTCCATGCGTGCAGATGTGAACCTTTCTGTTCGGGAAGTTGGTTCGGATACATTTGGTACAAGAACGGAAATGAAAAACCTGAACTCCTTTAAAGCAATCGCTCATGCAATTGAGGGAGAGCGTCAGAGACAGATCGAGCTGCTGGAAGAAGGAAAAGCAGTGACCCAGGAGACCAGAAGATGGGATGATAATAAAGAGTCCTCCCATGCCATGCGTTCCAAAGAAGATGCACAGGATTACCGTTACTTCCCGGAACCGGATCTTGTCCCGATCGTGATCAGTGACGAATGGATCGAAAAATCAGGCACAGCAGCCGGAACTTCGGACGGAAAAGCTGAAGCGTTACAAAAAGAATTTGACATCCCGGAATATGATGCAGAGATCATTACAGAATCCAAGCATATGGCAGATCTTTTTTGAAGCGACGACTGCGATCTGCAATAAGCCGAAAAAAGTTTCCAACTGGCTCATGGTGGAGACGATGCGTCTGATGAAGGAACACAGCATGGAAGCAGAAGATCTGAAGTTCTCACCGGTGAATCTGGCGAAGCTGATCGAGCTTAATGATGCGGGCACAGTAAATAGTTCTGTGGCAAAAAGAAGTATTTGAACAGATCTTCCTGAATGATATTGAGCCGGATGTATATGTAGAAGAGCATGGACTGAAGACAGTCAATGATGCAGATGCACTCAGAACGACGCTGGAGAAAGTCATTGCTGACAATCCACAGGCAGTCGCAGATTACAGAGGAGGAAAAGAAAAGCACTCGGTGCATTGGTCGGACAGACGATGAAAGCCATGAAAGGAAAGGCAAATCCGGGAATGGTCAACAAAATGCTCCGGGAAATGCTGGGATAATAACTGAAAATAGTTTTTCATCATTTCTAATAATAAAGTAAGGTGTTTATGACCTGTCTCAGATAATCCGATGCATAGGATATCAGGTCATAAGCACCTTTATTAATATACCAGTCTAATCAAATCCCTTTCACTAAACGGATGCGAGACAGATCCGAATAGTTCCGAATCAGACAAAAACAGCAAAAAAAATGTGGGGGGTGACAAGATTTGAGAGGAAAAAAAGAGATACAATAAAGTAGGATGTATCTTAATATAAATAAGATACTCACGAAAATGGGAGAAAGGAGATAAGTTTCTATGATGAAAGGAAAAAAAAAAAAAGCGGTTGCACTTGTGACAGCATTAAGCTGTGTGCAGATTTCACCGCTTGCAGTGACTGAAGTAGAAGCCGCACAGGATGCAGTCAGTGCTACGAAGAGTGGAAATATTGTGACCATTGGAAATGATAAGCTCAGCCGTGAGTTCAGTATTTCTGATGACAGGCTTTCCACGACAAAAATTGAGAACCTGCTTGGAAATTCAGTGTTCACACCGGGAGAAAATTCAGAAGAATTTGTGATTAAGACGCTGGATGAGACAAGTAACGGGGCAGTTTCATTGGAAGAATATACGACCAGTGAGGGAAATAGCAGTCAGATATTAGACGGGATTACCGATACAACAGGCAATTTCTGGTGTTCTAATTCGGATGATATGAAACTGGTAGTAAATTTTGGATCAGAAAAAGAAGTAAAAAAGTGGTTTATACACCGCGTTATGATAATAGTGCGAAGTATAACTGTACCGGACGTCTGACCAAACTGAAGATCCAGTACTGGGATGGCAGTGCATGGCAGGATGCAACGGTTGGTGGAAATGCAGAAATTTCACTGACAACCGATGCAAATACAAAGCCGGATGCGATCGAGCTGGATGAAACAGTGACGACATCCAAGATCAAACTGGTTGGTATTGAGTCCTACCACTGGCAGGATGCAAACCGGAATAAGTTTATGAATGTCGGAGAACTGGATGTGCAGGATACAGCCGGAACAACTGTTCTTGACAAAGGTACACAGATTGCCGGAAAAGAAATCAAATCCAGTGAACTGACACTGAAATCGACTTCGATTGATGATACAACAGCAGTGATCAATGATGTCAATAAGACCGGTAAGATGATTACTTTTGAATTTGATCCGGTTCAGATGGGAACAGGCGAAGCCAATATTACAGAAAAGATTGTCATGTATGATGGGGATCATTTCATGCGTAAGTTCCTGGAGATTGACAGTGAAGATAAGGATGTCCGCATGGATTATATCGATGGCGAGCATCTGACAGTCACAGACAGCGATAAGACATGGACTGTTCCGAAGGGAGTCGGCGGTGTTGTAGAGATGAGCGAATATAAGGCAAATCTCGGACAGCCGATCTATATTGATGGAATGTTTGTGGGATCAGAATTCCCGGAAACTGATACACAGATTGAATCAGGTTTGGGACATGTACGCTACTATACAGGAAAGAATTTTACAGATTTTGAGAGAGACGGACAGCTGACTGAGGATGGAAAGTATATTTCCTGGCAGACCGTTGTTGGTGCAAGCCATAGTGACGGAAGTGATCAGGAGTCATCCAAAGTGATTTTTATGATTATATCGACAGTATTGCAACTCCGTCAGATTTCCGTCTGCAGTACAACTCCTGGTTCGACAACATGATGAGAATTGATGATGATAATATCCTTTCCTCATTCATTGAAATCGAGAAGGAACTGACACAGACCGGAGTTCGCCCGATGGATTCCTATGTAGTGGATGATGGATGGAACAACTACAATGATACATCGGTTGTAGATTCCGTACGTTCAGGAACGACCCTGAATACAACAGGATTCTGGGAGTTTAACTCCAAGTTCCCGAATGGACTGACGACATCCAGTTCCCCTGGTAAATAAACTGGGATCTGATTTCGGTGTATGGATTGGACCAAGAGGAGGATACAACTTCTTCGGTTCTCTGGCAGATATCCTGACAAAGAGCGGAACAGGAAGTAAATCCGGTGGTTCCATTGATGTTGCAGATGCAACTTATGTTCAGAAGTTTGAAGAAATGGCGATCAACTGGATGCACGACTATGGAGTGAACTACTGGAAGTGGGATGGATTTGCAGATGTTGCACAGTATAATGCATTCCCGTCAGGAGAAGGTGTTGTAGGATACAGTGAGGAACACCGCCATATGTATGGTGGACAGAATCAGATGTACCATGTGACAGACCTTTGGGAGAAATGGATCGTGCTGATGGAGAATATCCGTCAGGCTGAGAAAGATTATAATATTAAGAACTTGTGGATTTCCCTGACCTGTTATGTCAACCCAAGTCCATGGTTCTTACAGTGGGCAAACTCTGTATGGTTACAGTGTGCAGGAGACCGTGGAGAGATCAGTAATGGTACGCTGAATAATAAGATGGACAATATGCTGACTTACCGTGATGCGAACTACTATGAGTTTGTTCAGGTACACCAGTTTCAGTTCCCATTGGCAAATCTTTATAACCATGACCCGATCTACGGAAGTGAAGGAACAGGAATCGTAGCTGACTCCATGACAGCAGAACAGTTCAAGAATTACCTGTATATGATGGGAACAAGAGGAACTGCATTCTGGGAGCTTTATTACTCTGATTCACTGCTGGACAAGGATAAATATCTTGTAAATGCAGAGTTCCTTGAGTGGGAGGAAGAAAATTTCTCCAAGCTGAAGAATGCGAAGATGATCGGTAGCCATCCATCCAGTGCAACAAGACTCAGCACTTACAGAAATGGTGGAATGAGCAGCGGTGAAGTACAGAATCCATATGGATTTGTATGCTTCGATGGAAATGCAGGAATCATTTCCATGAGAAACCCGTCTGCAACAGAGAAGACGATCACATTTACACTGAATGATGCAATCGGAGTTACAAAAGCCGGTACTTACCACATGAGTACAGTACATACTTATTCTCCGAATGGAACGATTGCGACAGCAAAAGATACTTATACAAAGGGTGAAGAAGTATCCGTTACACTTCAGCCGGGTGAAGTACAGGTATGGTCTCTGAGCCAGGATGCAGATACAACTGCACCGACATTCAAGAGTCTGACAAGTGTTTCAGGAACAGAGCTTCGGGTACAGTTAAGTGAAAAGATCAAAGGAAATGCAATCCTGAAGGTCAAAGTAAATAATGAAGTTGTTGATAATGTGACAGTTTCAGAGTATGCAGACCTGCGTACATTTAAACTGACATTTGCTACAGCACTGAATGATGGCGATGTTGTAGAAGTATCCGCAGAGAGTGGAGCAGATGCAGCCGGAAATCAGATTACAGGAAAGATCTCAGCTCCATACTATGCAGAGAATAAGATTGCAGAGAAAGAAACTGTAGAGGGAAGCAACAGCGAGATCAGTGGGAAAAGACCGCAGCGTAGAAGGAACCAACGGATTCACAGTAGCAGCACAGGTTCAGACAGCAGACAGAAGCGTTGTCCTTGTAAAGCAGGGAGATGCTTATGAACTCGGAATCAATGCGGAAGGACATCCGTATTTCACGGTAAACGGTGTGACAGCAACAGCTGATGCAGTTATTTCCGATGCAACAGAATCTATGATCGTTGGTGTAAAAGAAAATAACGGACTGGTTCGTATTTATGTAGACGGACAGATAAGTGCGTCTGTATATAATGCAGAGAACAAAGAGTTCGCAGTTCCGGCAGCAAAGATCGTTGGTAACGGTGTAAACGGAGCTGTGACAAATGTAGCAGTTTATGACAGAAGTCTTGGTTACGATGAAGTTCCGACATCAGGACTGGCAGAGACTGTGAAGAAGATCACAGCAGAAAAAATAACTGGACAACAGAGTCCTGGACAGCAGCCAATATGGATACGCTTCTTTCCAATGCAACGAGTGCCATCTCAGGTGGAGATGCTTCAGCGATCCAGGCAGCAAAAGAGGCACTGACAGCAGGTTATGCAACACTTGTGCCGAAAGTAGTAGAAAATCTGGCATATCAGAAAAATGTAACAGCTGCATGGGTAGATGCAAATGAGACAACAGATATGACCAATACAAGAAGTCCGCTTTCAAGGCAGTAGATGGTCTTAATAATGATTCTGACAGCTATGCAATTTACGGAAAAGACGGAAAAGATAAAGGTTCTTACATTACAATTGATCTCGGACAGCAGTGCAGGATCAACAATGTAAACTTATGGCGTTACTGGACTGATGGAAGAACTTATAAGGCAACCGCACTGGTAGTATCTGATACAGCAGATTTTGCGAAGAAGACAGTTCTCTATTACAGTGGAGATTCTGATGTATATAATTTAGGTGTGGATCCGACAGATACATTATATGCAGAAACTTCAGCAGGAAAAGCATTATACAGCGGAGAAGCTGTGACAGGAAGATATGTACGTCTGTACGCAATGGGTAAAGTTGGAAGTAATACTACAAGCGGACATGAGAACCATATCGTAGAGATCCAGATAAATGGAAGAGCGGCAGATGCAGATCCATACGATCTGACAGAATACCGGAAGGTATTAAAAGAAGCAAAGACAGAGGCGGCAAAGGATATTTATACAGCAGAATCTGTAGCAGCCCTGAATGAGCAGATCACAGCATCTGAAGCACTGATCACAGAACTTGATGCAGCGATCAATGCAGGAAATCAGCCGGATAAGTCCTGGTCTGAAGTAGCCAATGCGAAGGCAGCTCTTGAGGCAGCCGTAGCAGCACTGGCAAAAAATGACGGACCGGTTGTAGAAGAAGATGCAGATTATACAGCAGTAAATGCAGCAAAAGAAAAGCTGCAGGAGTAGACAGAAGCAGATATACAGATGAGAGTCTGAAAGCACTGGATGATGCAGTTGCAGCGGTAGTAGAAGGACTGAAGAAATCTGGAGCAGAGCAGAGTCGATGCAATGGCAGCAGCAATCAATAATGCGTATGCAGCACTGGTTGAAAAAAGATGCAGACTACACAGCAGTAAATGCAGCAAAAGAAAAAGCTGCAGGAGTAGACAGAAGCAGATATACAGATGAGAGTCTGAAAGCATTGGATGATGCAGTTGCAGCGGTAGTAGAAGGACTGAAGAAATCCGAGCAGAGCAGAGTCGATGCAATGGCAGCAGCAATCAATAATGCGTATGTAGCACTGGTTGAAAAACCGGCTGTAGAAGAGGATGCAGACTATACAGCAGTGAATGCAGCAATTGCAAAAGCAGATAAGATTGACAGAAGTAAGTATACAGAAGAAAGTCTGAAGGCTTTGGATGATGCAATCGCAGCAGTAGAAAAGGGTCTGAAAGAATCCGAACAGAGCAGAGTTGATGCAATGGCAGCAGCGATTGAGAAAGCATTAAGCGAACTGGTAGAAAGCCCGGTAGTTGAACCGGAAAAAGATGCAGACTATACAACAGTGAATGCAGCAATGGAAAAAGTACAGAAGATTGACAGAAGTAAGTATACAGAAGAAAGTCTGAAGGCTTTGATGATGCAGTCGCAGCGGTAGAAAAGGGTCTGAAAGAATCCGAACAGGATAAAGTTGACGCAATGGCAGCAGCAATCGAGAAGGCACTGGATGGTCTGAAAAAGAAACCGGCAGCTGACGATGATAAGAAGAATGATTCAAAGAAAGATGATTCAAATAAGAATGACTTAAATAAGAATGATTCTGATAAGAAGGCAGATGCCGTTAAGACTACTACAGTGAAGACCGGAGATGCAGCCAATGTAATTCCATTCTTCGGAATGACATTGCTTGCAGCAGGTGCAGTGATCGTAATTGCATTTAAAAAAGAAACGCAGAGCTTAAGAAATGCAGACAGGATGAAAATGAACTGAGCTGCGAAAAGCTTTGTTAAAAGAAAAGAGTCTGGATATACAGAAAATGTATGTCCGGACTCTTTTATTATCCGCCCCAAATTATTCACAATTTTATCAACAAAAAAGATGAGTTATGAACAAAATACAAATTGCAATTCCAGTATCTGTCATGTATTCTGTAATTACTCCAATTCATGGAACATCTGAATTCAGAACAAGGTCAACTGCTTTTATTCAAAGCATCGATCCAATGTAATTAAAATGAATGGTCAAAATGAAGACCGGCAGAGAACAGTCAGAAAAGAATCATCAGTAGAAAGGAATTGCCTATGAAGAACAAACTGCAAACTTATTTTCCGATCATAAGGACAAGAGGGGAGGTGCTTGAAGAATTAAGAGAAAATAAAGAGTTGTGGAAAACTTTTTGTGGATGGAAAGAAACCTGTCAGCAGGAATATCTCGATCTATGTACGGGAGTGAAGGGAATCAAATTATTATATGATACTTATTTTAAAGCTATTATGAATCCTGATACCAGACCGGATCGGTTTAATGATTTTATATCAGAGATGTTGGGACAGAGAGTGAAAGTATTAAAGGTACTGCCAAATGAGTCTGCCAGGATTGCGGCTGAAAGTTCGCTGCTGGTGATGGATGTTGTAGTACAGCTGGAGGACGGAAGTATTGCAAACGTAGAGGTGCAGAAGATCGGGTATCTGTTCCCGGGAGAGAGAAGTGCGTGCTATTCGGCGGATCTGCTACTGAGACAGTATAAAAGAGCAAGGGAGGAACTGGGTGCAACATTCAGCTATAAAAATATAAAAAGGTATACACAATCGTCTTGTTTGAAAAGAGTGGCAGTGAATTCAGAAAATTTTCAGCAGAGCTGTACCTGCATCGATTCCGACAGACAAGCGATACAGGCGTGGAGATCAATCTATTACAGGAGTATACGTTTGTATGTCTTGACATTTTTAATAACATCATCCACAATAAAGATAAAAAAGATAGAGAATAAATTGGAAGAGTGGTTGGTATTTCTAAGTCAGGAGCAGTACGGGAACGGAAAGTTCATGCCACGAGTAATTGGCAGTACGAAAGATAGAAACTTCAGACTGATTTTGCATAGGGCAAAATGTCAGTTTTTTTTTGTACGCCCTCGTTAAATTTAGATACGGGGGAATTTTTTTGCTTACAAAAAATATGCTGTAAAGTGTAATGAATATCATTCCGATTCCTGAAAGTATGACAAAAAGTCAGGGAGGATCAAGATGAAGAAACGAGTATTAGTAGCATTACTGGCAACAGCACTTACGGTGTCTATGATGACTGGATGTGGAAGCAAGAAGACAGAGGACACTTCTTCTGGACAAAGACAGAAGAAACATCCGAAGACAGCGATCAGGAGGCAGCAGACAAAGTGGCAAAGCTGATCGATGACATTTATGTACAGGAAAGAACAGACAAGACAGATGAACAGTGTAAGGCTGCAAAAGAAGCTTGGGATAAGCTTACTGATGCACAGAAAGAACTGGTAGAAGGGCGAGAACGCTGATCCGGATTATTTTGGAAGGGATACAGGCGATGCATCGAAAGATGATCCGCTGAACGAAGATAACATCGGAGAAAATGAAATTCTGGTTGTAAGCTTTGGTACATCATTTTCAATGACAGCCGTACCGAGGATATCGGAGGCGTGGAAAAAGCAATCGCGGAGGCTTATCCGGACTGGTCGGTAAGAAGAGCGTTTACCGCACAGATTATCATCAACCATGTACAGGCCCGTGATGATGAGAAGATCGACAACATGGATCAGGCACTGGAAAGAGCAGTCGACAACGGTGTTAAGAATCTGGTTGTACAGCCGACACATCTGATGCACGGAGCCGAATATGATGAACTGAGTGAAGCAGTTGAGAACTACAAGGACAAATTTGAGTCTGTAAAATTGCAGAACCACTTCTCGGAGAAGTTGGTTCGGATGAAACAGCGATCAATGCAGATAAAGGAAGCCTGTTGCAAAAGCAATCACAGCAGAAGCTGTAAAAGACAGCTGGATTTGACAGCCTGGATGCGGCAAAAGAAGAGGGAACCGCATTTGTATTCATGGGACATGGAACTTCTCATACAGCAAAGATCAGCTATTCTCAGATGCAGGCACAGATGGAACAGCTTGGATATAAAAATGTATTCATCGGAACAGTAGAAGGCGAACCGGAAGATACCGCTTGTGAAGCAGTAATTGAAAAGCTCAAAAATGCAGGATACAAGAAAGTAATCCTTCGTCCACTTATGGTTGTTGCCGGAGATCATGCTAATAATGATATGGCCGGAGAGGATGACGATTCATGGAAGAGCCAGTTTTTCTGTTATGATGACTGCCTCAATGCTTGCAGGATGTGGTGCAAAAGGCAGATACGAAAGATACTAAGAAAGACAGACAGAACAGGATTCTTCTAAAAAGAGGAAGGAACGGCAGAAGAATCTTCGGAAAAGAAAAATGCAGCAGAAGATGCAGGACTGGAAGATGGTGTATATACTGCGGAATTTCAAGACAGACAGTTCGATGTTTCATGCAAATGAGACAAAGGATGGAAAAGGAACTTTGACTGTGAAAGACGGAAAAGATGGTCTTTCATGTCACCCTTCATTCAAAGAATATTGTCAATCTGTTTGAAGGAAGGCAGAGGATGCCCAGAAGGATGGAGCAGAGCTTCTGGCAGCCGACCGTAGATACGGTGACCTATTCCGATGGAACTACGGAAGAGGTTTATGGATTTGATATTCCGGTTACAGTGATCGATCAGGAGTTTGATCTGGCTCTGCTCGGAAAAAAAGGAGTCTGGTATGATCATAAGGTAAGTATTGAAAATCCGGTGAAAGACGAATAAATCTTCTTATAAAGCAGATTTGTACAGATGGAAAAGTCGCAGAGCAGGATAAAGATCTGCGGTAGAAATTATGAATCTGTATATAGTACATAAAAAGAACAGGGATCCCAGCAGACAGTTCCGGTTATAAAAGGAAGTGTTCACCGCAGGTATCCCTGTTCTTTGTTATTACTGCGTGTATGCGAAGCAGGACTATATTTGCAGATCCAGCAAAGGATATTTCGATAATTTCACTCCGGTTTCAGGATCTGTACTGATACTCTGGTCAGATATTCCCCGGTATCTGAAGTTGCAAGTTCATCGATCACTGCTTCCTTATAGGAATACTGTCGGTTCTGAAACCATGGTCATCGATCCACTGGAACAGTTTCTGATAAATCTGTTCGGACTGGTAGTAGTCCCCTTTCAGACAGGCAGTGGCATACGTGCCGGCTGGTTTGATATGGCGGGGATGCCCTTCAGGAAAGTCAATGACTTTGGTGAAAAAATAGGCATAAGTATCAAGGTGATTCTGTCTGAGTTCTGTGATATCCAGCATAGCTCCGTAAGGATTTCCGGCATTTAAGTTATGGCTGTTGCAGTATCCGACATGAGAGCAGAGTGTCTGAATAATGTGCTGATGCTCATTTGTATGAAGCGGTTCGCTGATGATCAGATATTCTTCCGGGAGTTCTTCACAGAAAATCTTGTCGATCCCTTTCTGGGTTAATTGATCCCGGTTCTCGATCAGAGACAGCTTGGTTGTGATGACCTGCCGGATTCTTCTGAGCCGTTCTTCTTCACGAAGCACTTCCTTTTGCTGTTCCAGTAACAAATCTTTTAAGCGATCCGGAGTACGGTGATCCAGAAATGCCCCGATCTCTTTCAGTGGCATTCCTAATTCTCTCAGCCAGGTGATCGTAAAGAAAATATCAAATTGACTTTCACTGTAGTAGCGGTAGCTTTTTTTTCGTCTGTATAGGCAGGATGGAAGATACCAATTTCATCATAATGAATCAGTGTCCGCTTATTTGTGCCACACAACTTTGCAAAATCACCGGTTTTTATGCATGGAATATCATTTTTTTGCATAAATATTCAATCCTTTCTTGACTATACCGTAACGGTATACCCTATTATAATCCCGATACAGAAAAATTACAATTTTAACTTACAACAGCAGATTTATCAGATAGAATAAATCCGATGTTCAGAAAAATGAAAAGGAGAAAAGTAAAATGCCGCAGTTAAGTAATCGTGTGAATACATTTACCGATTCAGTGATCCGGCGTATGACCAGGATCAGTGATGAATATGGTGCGATCAATCTGTCCCAGGGCTTTCCTGATTTTGATCCACCGAAAGCGATGCTGGATGCACTGGCAAAGGCAGCCTATGCAGGTCCGCATCAGTATTCGGTCACTTTTGGAGCTGAAAATTTCCGGGAGGCACTGGCGAAAAAAGCAGGGAAAGGCAATCGGGAGAGAGATTGATCCGGACAAAGAAATCGTAGTGACCTGTGGTGGAACAGAAGCGATGATGTGTGCGATGATGACAATCTGCAATCCGGGAGACAAAGTGATGGTATTTTCCCCGTTTTATGAAAATTATGGGGCAGATGCGATCCTGTCAGGAGCAGAACCAATCTACATTCCACTCGTTCCACCGGAGTATGGATTTGATATCAGCCTTGTGGAAGAAGGATTTAAAAGCGGAGCGAAAGCAATCATCGTATGCAACCCGTCCAATCCGTGTGGAAAAGTATTTACAAGAGAAGAACTGATGCAGATTGGGGAACTTGCCATAAAATACGATGGATTTGTTGTGACAGATGAGGTGTATGAGCATATGGTGTATGCACCGGACCGGCACGTATGTATGGCATCCCTTCCGGGAATGTATGAGCATACGATCACCTGTAATTCTCTTTCCAAAACCTATTCGATCACCGGATGGAGATTGGGGTATCTGATCGGACCGGAAGAAGTTATTGAGGAGCAAAGAAAGTGCATGACTTCCTGACTGTAGGAGCTGCGGCACCTTTACAGGAAGCAGCAGTGACGGGACTGAATTTCCCGGAATCCTATTATGAAGAATTGCTGGCACTTTATACGAAAAAAAGAGAGCGTACTTCTTGAAAGGACTGGATGAGATCGGATTGAAGCATAATGTGCCGCAGGGAACTTATTTTGTTATGATAGATATTCAGGAATTTCTCGATCTGCCGCAGTTTCAGGGCTGGACAGACCTGGAATTTTGTGAATGGATGATCAAAAAAACATCGGAGTGGCAGCCGTACCGGGATCCAGTTTCTTCCGTGAGGAAGTGAATCATCTGATCCGGCTTCACTTTGCAAGAGAAGAAAAGACGATTGACGAGGCACTGAAGCGTCTGAAGAAATTACAGGAGTTGTTAAAATAATGGCATATTCAGTAAATTTTGCAAATTATACAATCGGTGAAACTGCTTATGAAGCTGTGGCGGAAGTATGCAGGCCGTTCGGAAAGAGGATCTTTCTGATCGGTGGAAAGCTGGCAATGCAGGCAGGAAAAGAGAAACTGGAAAGTCAGATAAAAGGTTCAGAACTGAGCATTGTCAGGGAGGAAGTCTTTGGAGAAGAAATGTACTTATGCAAGGATGGATGAGCTGGCAGAAGAGGCAAAAGCATCTGAGGCAGACATGATCTTTGGAATGGGTGGAGGAAAGGCACTGGATACTGCAAAGGAACTGCGGAGAAAGCCGGACTTCCGGTTTTTACCTTTCCGACGATCGCGGCTACCTGTGCGGCAACGACAGCTCTTTCAGTAGTATACCGGGAAGACGGGAATTTTGACAGTTTCTACTTCTTTGAAAAACCGGCACGCCACAGCTTTATTGATACGCAGATCATTGCAGAAGCACCGGAAAAATATTTAAGGGCAGGAATGGGCGATACGCTGGGAAAATATTTTGAATGTCATTTTGCTGCGAGAGGTGACAGACTGGAGCATAGTTCAGCACTGGGAAGAGAGATCAGTAATATGTGCTATTTCCCACTTTTTGGAATATGCAGAAGCGGCACTGGAAGAATGCAGGCACAAAAAGCCGGGAAAGCCCTGGAGCAGGCAGTGCTTGCCAATATTGTAAGTACAGGACTGGTATCCCTGCTGGTACTGGATCAATATAACTGTGCAGTGGCACATTCGGTTTACTACGGACTGGTTCTGCTGGATGGATTTGAAGCAGAAAACTTGCACGGGGATGTCGTGGCATATGGTGTGCTTGTTCAGTTGCTGGTTGACGGGGGAAGAAGAAAAGCAAAAAAAATGAAAACATTTCTAAAGAATCTCAAAATCCGCACAACATTAAAAGAAATGGGTGCATCTGTGAAGCGGGAAACCTTGAGAGAAGTACTGCACGAAATCGTGACAGGACCGGATATGGAGCATATTCCATATGAAATTACCGAAGACATGGTTTATGATGCGATGGTAAAAGTGGAAGAGCTGGTTGATAAACCAGTATGCAACAAAGCTGAAAACGTGTTGCAGACGATAAGAAAAAAAAGGAAAGTGAGGGTACAAATGGGGAAAGTCATATGTGACAAAAAAGAATTTATTTAAATTCCTTTTAGGATCGGCATTTGGAATTTTAATGTTCCTTGTGCCGATTCCGCAGGGGGAATCATTTACAACATTGTTGGACTTTTTAAAAAGCTGGATCAAAGGCTTATTTGGCGGGAACTTAAGTTATATCATTATGGTGATGCTGGTCTTTTCTGCAGTAGTAAGCCTGTATGATTTTATTGCAAAGCCGGACTGGATCAGGAAAAATCATTATCTGTCGAGAGCATTCTCAACAACACCACTGTATCTGGGATCGAAGATCCTTGGAGCAGTATTTGCGGTCATGATCGTATTTAAGATTGGACCGGAAATGATTATTTCTGCGGATACAGGAGCAACAATGATCGATCTGTGCGGAACACTGTTCAGTATCGTGCTGGCGTTCAGCTTTATTTACCGTTCCTGACAGATTGTGGAATTATGGAATTTCTTGGTGTGATCGCAAAACCGGTTGTCCGTCCGTTATTCCATGTACCGGGGCGTGCCTCAGTGGATCTGATCGCATCCTGGTTTGGTGCTTCTAATGCAGCGGTTATCCTGACGAGAGAGCAGTATATGAAAGGATTTTATACAAAGAGAGAGGCCGGCTACATCATGACAAACTTCTCTCTGGTATCGATCCTGTTCTGTCTGATGGTTGCAGACACCATGGGAATTGCAAATCTGTTCCCGCCATTTTATCTTTGTATCTGTATTGTTGGAATCATCCTTGCAGTGATCATTGCAAGAATCCCTCCAATTAAAACGATTCCAAATACTTACAGAGAATCCGTAGGTAAGCAGATTAACGAAGAGATTCCGCAGGAAAAAGGCATTTTTGCCCATGCTGTGGAAATGAGCTGCAAAGAGCGGAATCCTTCAATGCAAAGACAGTCGGAACAAGTGGGCTGGAAGTTCTGATGGGAATGTTCTTTGACCTGATCCCGATCGTTGTTGCCTGGGGAACACTGGCACTGATCATTGCCACTTATACACCGGTCTTTGACTGGATTTTTATCCGATGGGACTGTACCTGAAACTGCTGGGAGTACCGGAAGCATTTGCAGCGGCACCGGCTACCCTGGTAGGATTTACAGATATGTTCATCCCGGCACTCCTGTCGGTGGACTGACATCTGTAAAGACAAAATTCGTCATCGGAGTTCTTTCACTGGTACAGATCATTTATCTGACAGAAGTTGGAACGATTATTATCAAGAGTGAGATTCCGCTGAATTTTTGGAAGCTGCTGGTCATCTTCTTGAGAGAACAATCGTGGCACTGCCGTTGATCGTTCTGTTTGCAAATCTTGTTCTGTAAACCTTTTAAAAGAATAATTGAGCTTAAAAGGAGCATACTGAGTACGATAAAAAGGAAAGGTATGCTCTTTTATTATGAAAAAATCGCATCTGTATGATTTCTTATATAATATAGCAGGAAGTATTTTTGTATGCGGCAGGGATTGATACCTTTGCCGGGGCAGCAGGATTTTGCACCGGGCGGTGTATCAGGACTTGCCCTGATCCTGAATCATCTGTGGGGACTGCCGGTGGGGATCATGACCCTGGTTTTAAATGTTCCGCTAGTTCTGATCAGCTATAAAGTAGTAGAAAAAAAGTTTCTTCTGAAGACGGCGGTGACCATGCTTATTTCAACGTTTTTTCTGGATCTTGTATTTCCTTTTTCCCCGATGTACCGCGGACAGCGTCTGCTGGCGGCAGTTTATTCAGGTGTCTTACTGGGCGGAGGAATGGTGCTGTTCTACCTGCGTGGTTCGTCCTCAGGAGGAATCGATTTCCTGACTATGGCAATAAAAAAGAAGCATCCGTCGATTTCGCTTGGGAAAATCACCCTGCTGATCGATCTTGCAGTCATTCTTCTTGGCTGGCCAGTATTCGGGGATGTGGATGCAGTGCTGTAATGGTATTTCAAAATCCTGACAACCAGATCATCGGAACTGTCGTAGAAGAAGATGTTGGTTTCGACCTGAAAATATAGGGAGTACCGACAGATGAGATATGGGAAAGAGTAGGGGAAAGTCTGCGTCTTGTCGGGATGATGACCGGAGAAAAGATTCTCCGAATAAACTTTCCGGCGGTCAGAAGCAGCGTGTGGCGATCGCAGGAGTGATCGCGATGGAGCCGAAGTGTATTGTTTTGGATGAACCGACTGCCATGCTTGATCCGAATGGAAGAAAAGAAGTAATTCAGTGGAAAAGCTTCGAGAGAAAAAATGTGACTGTGATCCTGATCACTCATTATATGGAAGAAGTGATCGATGCGGATCAGGTGTTTGTTATGGATGATGGTCGGATCGTTATGCATGGCACACCACGGGAAATTTTCAGCCGGGTTGATGAACTGAAAAATACCGGATGGATGTACCACAGGTTACGATGTTGGCAGATGAGCTGATCCACCGTGGAGTGGATCTGCCAAAAGGAATTTTAAGAAGGGAAGAACTGGTAGAAGCATTATGTCGATTACGTTAGAACATCTCAGTTATGTATACAATCCGGGAACCGCTTACGAGAAGCACGCATTGAAAGATGTCAGTCTTGAGATTCCACAGGGACAGTTTGTCGGGATTATTGGACATACCGGTTCAGGAAAATCCACTCTGATCCAGCATCTGAACGGATTGATGAAAGCAACCTCAGGAAGGCTGCTCTATGAAGGAAAAAATATTTATGAAGAAGGATACGATATGAAGCAGCTCCGCACGCAGGTCGGACTGGTGTTCCAGTATCCTGAGCATCAGTTGTTTGAAGTCGATGTGATAAGTGATGTTTGTTTCGGCCCGAAGAATCAGGGGCTTTCAAAAGAAGAATGTGAGGCACAGGCAAAAAGAGGCATTGCAGTTAGTCGGATTCCCGGAGAAATATTATCATCAGTCTCCATTTGAACTCCCTCAGGAGGGCAGAAAAGGCGTGTGGCGATCGCAGGATTCTTTGCCATGCATCCAAAGGTACTTGTACTGGATGAGCCAACTGCGGACTTGACCCGAAGGGAAGGGACGAGATTCTGATCAGGTGGCACAGCTTCACGAAAAGACCGGGATGACAGTAGTTCTGGTATCCCACAGCATGGAAGATGTGGCAAAATATGTAGACCGTCTGATCGTGATGAACCAGGGGAAAAAATGCTGGACGGAACACCGCAGGAAGTCTTCCGGCATTATAAAGAACTTGAGGCAGTCGGTCTTGCTGCACCACAGGTAACTTACGTGATGCATGATCTGAAAGAAAAGGGATTTGAAGTGTCAGCAGATGCGGCAACGGTAGAAGAAGCCGCAGATGAGATCATGAAATGCCTGAAGCAGACCCCAGAGGCAGAAAGAGAGGTGCAGGCATGATCCGTGACATTACAATAGGACAATATTATCCGGCACAGAGTCAGGTACATAGGTTAGATCCACGGGTGAAGATCGTCTGCACGCTGGCATTTCTGGTTTCCTTATTTTTACAGAACAGTATTTTAGGATATGTAGTTGCATTTGCATTTCTTGCAATGGTGATCCGGCTTTCAAAAGTACCGGTAAAATTTATTGTCAGAGGACTGAAACCCATCGTGATCCTGCTGCTTTTACGGTGCTGATGAACCTGTTCCTTACGAGGAGTGGAAATATCCTCTTTCATTATGGAATCCTTACGATCACGGAGGGCGGTCTGCGGACATGCGTTTTTATGACGGTGAGACTGATCTTTCTGGTGATGGGATCTTCCATCATGACATTTACGACCACTCGAACAGCCTGACAGACGGAATCGAAAAGCTGCTTCATCCGCTGAACCGGGTTCATGTTCCGGTACATGAGATCGCAATGATGATGTCGATCGCTCTCCGCTTTATTCCAATTTTTGGAAGAGACGGATAAGATCATGAAAGCACAGATCGCAAGAGGGCAGATTTTGAATCGGGAAATATCCTGCAAAGGGCGAAGGCAATGATTCCGATACTTGTGCCGCTGTTTGTGTCTGCGTTTCGACGTGCCAATGATCTGGCAATGGCAATGGAAGCAAGATGTTACCATGGCGGGGATGGAAGAACAAAGATGAAACCATTGCAGTATCATAGAAATGACAGAGTTGCTTATCTGATCACACTGCTGTATTTAGTGGCGATCGTAGGTGCAGGAAGATATATTCCATTTAAGATATGGATCTTTTAAGTACAGATAATAGAAAAAGAGGACAGGAAAAGAATGAGACGAATCAGACTGACAGTTGCCTATGATGGCACAGATTATTGCGGCTGGCAGGTACAGAATAACAGGGCGACGATAGAAGGAGAATTGAATACGGCACTGACGCAGCTGACCGGACAGACAGTGAAGGTGATCGGGGCGAGCCGGACGGATGCAGGAGTTCACGCGAGAGGAAATGTGGCTGTATTTGATACAGAATCTTCCATTCCACCGGAACGGTTTCTTTATGCTGTGAATGCGTTGCTCCCGGAAGATATCGTAGTAGTTGATTCCTGCGAGGTGGCGGCAGACTGGCATCAAAGACACTGCAATACAGAAAAGACCTATGAATACCGGGTGCTGAATCAGAAACTTCCCGATCCGATGAGGAGAAGAGATACTTATTTCGTCTCTTTTCCGCTGGATTTGGAGAAAATGAGAAAGGCAGCAGGATATCTGGAAGGGGAGCATGACTTTAAAGCTTCTGTAATGTGCATACGCACGTAGAAGATACAGTCCGCACCATATACCGGCTGGAAGTGATCCGGGAAGAAAATGTGCTCACATTCCGGGTCAGAGGAAACGGATTCCTTTACAATATGGTGCGTATCCTTGCCGGAACACTGATCGGAGTCGGAAGAGGACTGATCGATCCGGAAGAGATCCCGG
>VOFH01001161.1_pt1 | contig 46851 bp, 53 predicted proteins | sample 5384091 | NCBI WGS metagenome assembly VOFH01 (sample SAMN12384727, study PRJNA508395) | human gut metagenome | isolation source: healthy gut G | host: Homo sapiens
TGTTAGCCCAGTGGTGCCGGGATCTGTAGCTGATAAAGCGCAGACAGCTGCCGTAACTGACCTGAATGCCGATTCAGCAGATGTTAATGAGACCGTGACATACACGAAAGTCGGATCATTGGTACCAAGCTCAAGTGATGGGAACTTCCTGGAGCACCAACAGTAGTCTATCCAAATGACCCAAGTGATGCGACAAAGGTTACACCAGCCAGTGTACCGACGGTACCAGGTTATACAGCACATGATCCAGAAGGTAATGTTTTGACACCAGGTAGCAGTTATCAGCCAAGTGATCCAACGAAAGATACAACGATCACCTATACAGCAGATACGCAAAAAGGTAGTGTCAGCTACGTTGATGATACGACCGGAAAAACTTTAAAGACGGACTCAATCTCAGGAACAACGGGTTCAAAATCCAGCTATAGTACCAGCGGTAGCATTGCCGATTATAAGAAACAAGGGTATTTTCAATGCGTGAGTGGGGAATACTAGTCTATCTTGAACAACATGGGCAAGCTACTGCTAGTGAATTATCTGATGCATTCACGGTCACGCGCACACTAATTTCCAGGAATACTTGGCGATTGATTCAAGATAATTTAATTCAATCACAAGTAAATCAAACTGATCGACGAATTATGCGGCTGACTTTGACTATTAATGGCCAAAAACTGTCCAAAAAGCGTTCGGCAAGTGCAAGCAAACCTAAAAAGAATCCAACCAAAGTTACAATCTGAATAAATTGACTAAACAAGTGGAAACTTTGTCACAACAACTGGCTAAGATAAATTAAAAGTTTTTCAAAGTAAGTAAAGATGCCTTAATGTAAATAAAGATCGGTCTGTTAAAACCCGTACAATACCCTTAGGGTTGACACTTTAAATAATAAAAGTGTCATCTCTAGGGGGTGTTTTGAATAGGAACATATTCAACGACGGAAAAATTAAGGTTACTCAGTAATTACCAAGATTCAGACTACTCACTCGGGGTATACGCGGATTATCACCAGGTGCGGACCTCTAGCCTTAACAGATGGATTAAACAATTTTTAACGGCTGGTTTGGCTGGATTGATTCGCCCTGAACACAATCACAGGTACACACTTCAAACCAAGCGATCAGCCGTTAAAGCTTACCTTTCAGGTACCCTGTCAGGCCAAGCAATTCTCAATAGATATCAAATTCGTAGTCTTTCCCAACTACATCAATGGATTGTCCGGTACAATAGTGGACAATTAAGTGTTGCTTACGCAACAAGAAAGCGAGCTAGGAAAGTGGGCCGAAAAGTTACTTTTGAGGAGAAACGGCAAATTACTCAATGGACAATTGATCACGAGTATAACTATCAAGCCGCGGCAGAAAAATTTAATGTCAGCTATCAACGGGTCTATTCATGGGTACGAAAGTACCAAAGAACTCACGATTGGGAATCCCTTCAGGATAACCGGGGTCGCCATAAAGGCAAAACACCAACCAATGAAGTGGAAAGATTACGACAAGAAGTAAGGCAGCTGAAAGCTAAAGCGAAGGAACGGGAGGTACAGATTGCCTTCGCAAAAAAATTGGTCGAAATACACAATCGGGAGGTGGAACGGCCGGACGATATCAAGCGATTCAGGAAATGAGCCAAAGTGGGTATAATAGTTAAAGCAGCCGGGGTAAGTCGGCAGGCTTACTACAAGTGGCTTACCCATGAACCGACGGTTCATGATATTCAAGATCAAGAAATTCTAAAGCTCGTTAAACAGTTAGAAGCACAACATAAACACTGCGTTGGTTATGACAAGATGACCCGTTTGATAAAGCAGGAAAGATTATCATACACAGTTAACAAGAAGCGCGTCATGCGCATTATGAAGGAACACAGTATTAAAGCGGACTATCGTCAGCCTAAGAGAAAACGTGTGCAGGAGCAGGAAACTTATGAAGCACAGAATACCCTGAACCGCCAGTTCGAACAAGCTGCCGCAAATCAGGTGTGGGTGACGGACACGACGGAAATTGCCTACAACATTCGTAAGTACAAAGTCCGTCTACACGTTGTTCTGGATCTATACGGTCAATACCCACTTAGCTGGATTATTACGCCTACAGAAACGAGTACTGGGGCTATTAAAGTATTTCAAATGGCCAAGCAGAAAGCCGGAGGTCTGGCACCGCTAATCCACACTGATCGCGGAGCAGCATATACTTCAAAGCATTCAACCACTACTTGGCTAGTAATAACAGCCAACATAGTTACTCAGCCCCAGGAACACCAGCTGATAATGCGGTGATGGAGCACTGGTGGGCTGATTTTAAATCTATCTGGTTAGCACACTCACCACAACCACAAACGTTTGAAGACTTAGAACAGCTGGTGACAGAAGGTATCGATTACTTTACGCATTCCTTTATTTCAGACACAAAGAAATGACCTTACCGCAGCAGAATACCGCATTCGGCAAGGCAAACTAGTTTTATTATTTAATGTGGGACCCAAAAAAAAGGAGCCCTGTAAAACGTGTAGGGACTCCCTTTGAGATCTAACTTTAAATGTTAGGAGGGCCCTACTGGTTGCAAATAGAACCCGCCGAAAAGTGGGTTCTAGCTAACAAGTAGTAGGGCGACGGCCTGGTGCGCCCGTTGACGGATGACACGAATTGGTTGTGTACTCATTATTAAGAACCCTTTCCTTAGAGAAGATGTTACTAATTATAATCATTTTCTAATGATAGGCAAGGGTTATTTTAAAACAAAAACCGTAGCTTGCCCTTTTGGTTGTGATCTGATAAATTAAACAAAAGTTACAAACTAGTGAGAAAGAGGGCGGAGAAAATGTTTAGTCAAATTGGGCAGGCAATCTTTGACCACCAAGCGATTTTGGAGGCCTCGGATTTTAAGATGGGCCTGGAAATTGAAATGCAGCGGGTGGACGAAACTGGTCACCTGAGTCAGGAACCTTACCCGGCAGCGGTGGGGGACGAAAAGGAAAACCCGTGGATCACCAACGATTTTTTGGAAACGATGTTGAAATCGTGACCCCACCGGCCGGCAACGCCACCGATGCGATCCACTATCTGTACAGCATTAATACCGCCCTACGCACGGCGCGCCCCGGGAGAGTTGTTGTGGCCGTTGTCAATGCCGCCAATTTTGCCCCGTGATCGCTCGCAGGTCCCAATTGCCAAGGCCGGTCCGGAAAAGGAAAAGTACTTCCAGGAGTGGCTCAAGCGCCATTCGATTTCCGAGGGGACTCCGTCCGGCGCCAACATCAACTTAAGCATCAATCCGGGCCTGGTCAAAGTGGTGTTTGAAAGCTTTCCTGACCGCTTTAAAGACGAGGTGGCGACCCGCAATTACCTGTATCAGATCATTACCCAGGGCTTCGTTCGCTACCGTTGGCTGTTAACCTACTTATTTGGGGCCAGTCCGATCGCCGAGCAAAACTTTTTGAAAACGGTGCAACGCCCTTAAAACATCCGGTTCGCTGCATCCGCCAGTCCCGCCAGTACGGGTTTGGCACCAAGTTTAGCGGCGATTACAGCTCAATTGATTCCTACGTCGAAACGATTTTAGCGGCCATTGAAAGCGGCGAACTACTGGCGCCGTCTGAATTTCACGGCCCAGTTCGGCTTAAGGGCGCCGCGGATTTAAAGACGATGGCCAAAGAGGGAGTTGAATACATCGAACTGCGGATGCTCGACCTCGACCCAACCAGTCAAATCGGGATCCGGACCGGGACCCTCCGTTTTATTCGCCTCCTGGCCGGCTACTTCATCATGAACACTGCCCTGGCGCCTAAGGAGGTTCCGGGGGTGATGAAGCGGGCCGACGAAATGAACGAAACGGTCGCCTTAGAAGACCCAACCAAGCCAAGCACCTTCGCCGCCACGGCCAAGGCCTTTATTCGCCACCTGCGGATCTTCGTTAACGAACTGCAGGCCGGCCCGGAATACTTGGAAATCATTGACGACCTGGAATACAAGGTTGACCACCCCAAGACGACCTTGAGTGGCCAACTAGTTGAGCGGATGAAGAATGGTTCACTGGTTGACTACGCACTCCACCAGGCCCGCAAGCACCAGGACGGGGCGATGCTGGCTTTGCGCCCGTTCCGCGGCTTCGAGGAAAACGGGGGCCGCTCGTCGGCCGATGAATTAGCTAGCCAACTTTTGGCGGAACTTGGAAAACGGAAGAAGCATAATGATTAGGGTGGGCAATCACCAACCTGAGCGACTGGATTTCGCGCTCTGGTTGCGGTGATTGCCCACTTTTTTATGCTTATAATTGCATAAAAATCAAAAATATTAAATTTAACTGGTTAAATATAAAATAATGGTGTATACTTTTAAAAAATCATGAGAGGGAGTTCAAATTGAACTCATAAGGAGGAATTGTTATGGCGTGGAAGAAATGGTTGAAAATGTTAATGGTGGCGGCCCTAGTGGTGATGGGGGCGGTGAGTTTAGCCGGGTGTAGCTCCTCTAGCGACTCCAGTGTCCAAGACATCAAAAAGAAGGGTGAGTTAGTCGTGGGAACCTCGGCCGATTACCCACCGTATGAATTCCAGATCGTTAAAAACGGTAAGCAACAAATTGTCGGTTACGACGTTGAACTAGCCCACTTAATCGCCAAAAACATCGGGGTCAAGAAGGTTAAGTTCGTCAACATTGCCTTTCCATCCCTGATTAGTGAGCTGCAAAACAAGAAGTTCGACATGGTGATGGCCGGGATGGTTTGGACCAAGGAACGGGCCAAGGCGGTTAGCTTCTCGAGTACCTACCACCATGGGGGTCAAGTTCTGTTGGTTTCTAAGGCTAACGAAAACAAGTACAGCGGTATCAGCGCCTTGAAGGGAGCCACGTTGGGTGCCCAACAATCCTCCGAACAAGAAACGATCGGGAAGTCCCTTTCCGGGGTAAAGTTGGTCACCGAAAGTTCAATCACGACCCTGTCCCAAGAGGTGAAGGCGGGGACTTTGGATGGGTTGATCTTAGCCCAGACCTCGGCGGACGCCTTTGTGGCTGAACACCCTAATGATTACGCCATCGCCAAGAACATTACCTTCAAGATTAGCGCCAAAACTTCTGACCCGCGGGTCGTGGTTCGCAAGTCCGATAAGGCCCTCTTAAAGGTCGTCAACAAGACGATCAAGGACGCCAAGAAGTCCGGCGAATTAGATAAGCTCTTCAAAGAAGCCCAAAAGCTGCAATACAGCAACAACCAATAAACGATCGATAGAATTAAAAAGCTGGGGATAACGTCTATCCAGACGAAACCTCCAGCTTTTTGAATTAATTTGCTTACTCTAACTTAGCCCACGGCTTGGTTTTTGGCTGAGTCACACTCTCAATAACGTGCTCCTAACCACGGGTCTAGTAGCTAAGTACGGGTAAAGAACACCGCGTTCCGCGCTAACCTTTCCCCTAGCTTAGCCCATACGACCCGTCAAGGAGGTTAGTCGCACTCAAACAAAAAGCCCCCAGCATCTGCCGGAAGCCTTAGTAGTGCGGCGAAGAGGACTCGAACCTCCACGGTCTCAATGACCACAAGATCCTTAATCTTGCGCGTCTGCCAGTTCCGCCACCGCCGCGTCAACAAGAAGTACTATACCCGCATCAGTGAATCGATGCAAGCCCCTTTTGAATTTTTTTGACAAGGGTGGCGATTAATGTCAATCTAGTAGGGAGAAAAGGGGGAGAATAGTTTGAACGAACACCGATCGACGACGGGCCGCCCGGGGATTTCCTTACCCCACCAAGAGGGGGACATTGGTGACTTCTTGAAGGTCTTTGCCTGCACGGCGGTGATGGTCCAGCCATTGCTTGCCCAACTGGTGAGACTTTCGACTGGGCCAACGCAGCTTGGCCTAGCGATCTTGGATAACCTGGTTAAGTACACGGCACCCGCCTTCATCTTTGGCATCTTGTACACGACCATCCGTACCCATAGCGGCGCCAGCGTTTTTAATTACCGCCACTACCTGCGCCAACAGTGGGCGGCACTTTTTTGGCCCACCATATACTGGACCAGCGCCTACTTACTTTTTATTACCCAAGCTCCAACAAGAGCAACACTACAATAATTGGACCAGTTTCGCCTGGCAATTCGTGAACGGTAACGCGGCGCCCCACCTTTGGTATAACACAATGATGCTCCAGTTCATCATCTTGATGCCCTGTTTTTGGGCCCTCCACCGCTTGGTTGGGAAACGTCCGCAGCGGGGGTGGGTAGTGGCTATCGGTACCGCCTTAATTACGCTAGCCTGGTTGGCTTTGTACCAACACCTAGTGGGCCAGAAACCCGGCCATTGGTATTTGCTCGATCGAGTCTGGGTGAGCTTTTTAATTTATGCGGTGGGCGGGATATTATTAGTTAACTTCCGGCGCCCCTTGCTGAATGTTTTACTGCGCTTTTGGCTACAAGCAACGGTCTTCACCTTGGCTAGCCTTGCCTGGATGATCGTTCAAATGGGGGCGAGTGGGCCAATTTAAGCGTCGTCAGTTACTACAAGCTTTCCGCCACTCTCTACGCCCTCGGGGTCATCAGCTTAGTGACCATTTGGTGGGTGGTGAACCAATTTGGCCAGTGGCGGGGGAACCTGCGGATTATGCACGGGGTGGCAACGTATGCCTACCGCGCTTACCTAGGCAATGTCTTTTGGCAGACCTTGCTTTGGGATTGGTGGGGTCGTCAATTAGCCACCACGCACCCATGGTTAGCGTTGGCGCTCCTCTGGCCGGCTACTTGGTTGTTAGCGTTTGGTTTTGCCTACCTGTTACACCTGATATGGGGGCGCCGGCCGGTTAAACAAAAATGATTCAAGAACCACTAATTGATTGAAAGCGTTTAATCATCTGGTTTGAAAGGAAATAATTAAAGTAGACCACTTGACGAATCGACCAAAGACCGTTATGGTGAGGGTAGTTTAGTTGCCTAGCCAGAATCGTTGGAGGGATTATGCTCAATCTTAATACAACTGCCGCCCAGGTTCCCCAAGAAGTGGCCCGCTTAGACGCCACCACCCAGCGCCAGCTAAACGCCAACGCCGCGGTGCTCGTGCGGGGGGCTGCGCCAGGACCTGGACATGACCACGGGAGAATTTGCGACATACGTAGGCTTAACGCCAACTTTAATTTCGTCCATTGAAGAGGTTCAGATTAACGTCTCCTACGCCCTGGTGGCTGACATCGCACACCGGGCGGGAAAACGGCTTAACATTGAGTATCGGTGATTTAAGAGAGTGATAGCAAGGGACTGGGAAAAGAGCTGTTTTTCCGGTCCCTTTTTATATACATTTAACGATAACGACATAAAGTTGTATCCTAGATGTGTCGATAACGTCATAAAAAGGAGAGATATCATGGCACAATTAAACCACATGGATAAGCAATTTAAGACCCTCGCTGACTTTTTTGGGGACCCACTTTATTTACACCTACGATAACGGCTGGGAATACGAATGGTATGCAAAAACGACCACACCGTTGACTCCCGGATTCACGGTGGGATGGTCGCCGGCCGCTGGGTGAAGGACCAAGAAGCCCACATTGATATGCTGACTGAAGGAGTATACAAGGTTGCTTGGACGGAACCGACTGAGACCGACGTGGCCTTGGAATTTGTTCCAAACGAGCACAAGCTCAACGGGACGATCTTCTTTCCCAAGTGGGTCCAAGAGCACCCGGAAATCACGGTTTGTTTCCAAAACGAGCACATTGATTTAATGCACGAAAGCCGGGAAAAGTACGCGACCTACCCGAAACTGGTGGTGCCAGAATTTGCCACCATTACTTACATGGGGATGCGGGCCAGGATAATGATGAAGTCATCAACGAATCCCCGTACGAAGGGATGACCGACGACATCCGTAACGGTAACTTCTTTGACCAAAACTACCGTCGTCAAAAATAGCAAAATAAGAGGAGGTCAGGGAAAAACGATTTTCCCGGCCTCCTCTTTGGTATAATGTCGTTAATTAACGGGGAAGGGAAGTGATGGGGGTGCCCGCCAAACGAATTTTACCCTACGTCATCTTAGGGATCATTGAAGAACATGGCCAGCTATCCGGCAAGGATATCACCAAGGAATTTACGACCGACATTGGGGAGTTTTGGAAGTGCTCGCACAGCCAAATCTACCCGGAACTGCGGCGGATGACCACCGACTATTGGCTGGCCGTAGTCCCGGACCCGGATAACGATAAGGAAATCCACTACCAACTAACTACGGAGGGGCGCCGGATTTTAAACCAGTGGTTACAAACGCCGAATCAGGCTTTGCCGGTGTCCAAGGACCTTTTTCGCTCAAGATGTTTTTCATTAAGGACCAAGACGACCCGCGGATGGCCGTGCTGATTGAAAACCAACGCCGCTTGGTGGAAGCAAGCCTGGCCCACTTAAACGAACGTAAGAAGCGGCTGTTTAGTTCGCCCCAAGCGATTCGGGAAAGTTACGGCCACTACCTGATTCTGGAGCGGGCAATCAGCCGCCAGCAGGCTCAATTACAGTGGCTAGCGGGGTTGACCCCGCCAAAGAAAGGATGATGACGATGGCAGAAGAATGGACCCTAGTATTAGTTAAGCCGGACGGTGTCAAAAACCGCCACGTGGGCGAAGTGATCACTAGAATTGAACGCAAGGGCTACCAGATTATTGACTTAAAGATGATTGAGCCTACCGAAAACAAGTTACGCCAACATTACGCCGATAAGGTCAACGAGCCCTACTTTGCTGGGTTAATGTCTTACATGACCGAGGGGCCAATCGTGGGCATCATCGTAGCGGGGACCAACGTGGTCAAGGCCATTCACCGGATGGCAGGGGCCACCAATCCCGTTGAGGCGGCCTGGGGCACCATCCGGGGCGACTTTGGCCGCGAATGGCCGGACGGTAACTTGCGCAACGTCGTTCATACCTCTGACAACCCGGCCAATGCGAAGCGGGAAATCGAGATTTGGTTTCCGGAGCGAACCGTGGTTGATCAATAGGATGAACAACCTAAGATTAGTTCAGAGTGAAAACATAATAAGGGGCTGAGAGAATGGCGTGTCTCTCGGCCCCTTAATATTTGCTGGTGATTCTATTTTGTAGCTGCTTCTACCCGCCGTTGGTGAACAAAGCGGGTTAAAAGTAAGATGATGACGATTAAAACAACGATGACGAGTAAGCGGGTGTAGTTTCCCTTAAACAAGGCGTCGCCCCCAAAGGCGTAGAGGGCCGAAGTTGGGAACATCCCCACGGCCACCATCAGGATGAAGTTCTTGCGGGGGATTTTCATCGTCGCGCAGGCGTAGTTAACTAGCACCGACGGGATGATGGGGACCATGTACCCCACTGTCAACCCTAGGGCGGGATGGCGGTAGTGGGTTAAGCTGTCCAAAATCTTGTTTTGCTTAAACTTATGGGAGAGTTTGACGTGCGATAACAGGGCGGCGACGGCACAATTGCCCAAAATATTCCCCGCCCAGTTAACCAAAAAGACCGATCCACGGCCGTAACAGAGACCGACAAAAACGCAAATAACGGCGTTGGAGAGGCCCGGAATCGCGTTCATTACCCCCACTAGGAGTAACATGAAGATCAGGTCGCGAATACCGTTGCTGCGAATCATGGTTAAGAGCCCGGCCCGGTGAGCGGGGGTCAGGTCCATTAGGAGGCGAATTTCAGGCATGAAGTCGTGCACGAGGGCCAACACCAAGAGGATGATGGCGATCACGCCCGGCCCAATTAGCCAGTACTTATTTAAACGGTGGTTTTCCATGAACTATTTCCTTTCTAAGTTGCTGGCGTAGATGGTGGCCAGGGTGTGGTTGAGCAGGGGTCGTGGGCGTACAGGTAGGTGCCGCGGACGCCTCGCTTTAGGATGACGTTTAACGCGTTTAGGATCAGACGTTCCTGGTAGTGCTTAACCTCTGCTGGGTCGGTAAGGTCGTCCCGACGCTTGAAGGCCTCACTGTCGGTGAAGCGGTCCAAGTTGACCTGGAGGCGGTTAGTACCGGGAACTTGGGCAATCACCGGCCCGATGATGATCCCGGCGTAATTAAGATCAAAGCCTTGGCAAGTGTAGATCGACCCCACTTCATTGATGGTGCTGGGGATTTCTGCCCAAGGCGTGGCGGTGTAATTGTACTGGTCCCAGGGCATCTTGAAGCGTCCCTCTTGGATGTAGTGCTTACCCCCATCTAAAGTGGAGGGGTACCCCGAGGTTGACAGAATCCGGGAGAGGCCGACCGCCGCGTCCCGTTTAAAGACCTGTTGGCGCATTTTCTCAGCGTCTGTAAAGACCCGGAAGTCGTAGTGGTCGCGGGCATCGGCGGGCAAGGGGTTAATAACGCCGTCGGTGAAGTCGTTCATCCACTGCAAGAGACTGGTTGAGGCGCTCATCCGAAACTGGTGGGTTAAGGTAACTTCTTGGTGAGGATAGCGGTGAGTGATCTGTTCCAAACGGTCCCTAGTCCAAAAGCTCTTCATTCGCAATACCTGGTAGGGGTCAAAGACTAAGATTACCACCCGGCCCGCTTAATGATTTCTGCTAACTGGTTTTCGTGGTAGAAGTTATTGTAGTGATCGGGCTTGGACAAGAGGAGATGGGCCTCGTCAACGACCACCACGTCGACAGTTTGGTGCTGCTTATCCAGCTGGTTGATAAACGAGGTGGGCCGCATGAAGTTCTTCTTGAGTAGGGCGGCCTGGTCGCCTGCAATTTCCTTATAAACTTTTAAAACCTCCGGGTGATTAACCAAAAAAGTAATTGGTGGTCTTAAAGAGGGGGCTGGTTTGATCATTACGCGTCCTTACCTGGAACTCATTAAAGAGGTGGGATAAGACCACGCTTTTACCGGTACCGGCCTCACCGTAAATGGTAAAACGGCCGGAGCCGTCCCGGTCAGGTGCTGGTTGGTAAAGTTAAGAATTTGGTGGAGGAGTTGTTCTTGTTCCGGTGTGAGGGGTAACAAGGGGGATAACTTAGCCACCGCTTGGTTGGTATCAGTTTGCATAGGGGACGTCCTTAAACATTTCTTTATGTTTACCATGGTACTGATTCTGCCGGGGAGCGTCAAACGATCGGGCTAAATTATCCCCTGTGGTTGGTAAAATGGTGTAAAATAATGAATGTAAATTATCGACGCATATCAAATTAAGGGGTGTTTAATAACATGAACCTGCATCCAGATTACCTGTTAAACGAAGTCAACGAACCCGAAGACATCAAGGGATGACCCTCCAACAGCTTCAACAGTTGGCAACGGAAATGCGGACCCTCGTCTTGGAACGCGACGAAAGGATTGGCGGTCACGTCGGTTCAAACCTGGGCGCCATGGAGCTGACGATTGCCCTCCACTACGTCTTTGATTCTCCACACGACAAGGTGATTTGGGACGTCTCCCACCAAAGCTACGCTCACAAGATGCTGACCGGACGTAAGCTGGGCTTTTTAGATCCGGACCACTACGAAGACGTCACCGGGTACACAAGCCCTGAGGAAAGCGATCACGACCTGTTTGAAGTTGGTCACACCTCCACTTCCATTGCCTTGGCAGTGGGTGAGGCCGAAGCTCGCGACTTGCAAGACCCGCAGTCCAAAGACGACGTAATTGCCGTGATCGGGGATGGCTCCTTATCCGGTGGGTTAGCCTTTGAGGGACTGAACAACGCCACCAAGGTTAAGGGAAACTTGATCATCGTCGTTAACGATAACGAAATGTCGATCGACGAAAACCAAGGGGGCTTTACCAAGGGCTCAAGGAACTGCGCGCATCAAATGGTCAAGCAGCGAACAACATCTTCACCTTTATGGGCCTTGATTACCGCTACGTAGAAGACGGTAATGACTTAGCCACCATGATCGAAGCCTTTCGGGGTGTCAAAGACGTTGACCCCCAGTTGTTTTACGTCCACACCCTGAAGGGGAAGGGATTTAGGCCGGCGGAAGAGGAAAAATGCGCTATCACTGGCGCAGCCCCTTCGATCCAAAGACGGGTGCAGACCTTCAACCAGCCCCAAAGGAAACCTACTCCGGCGCCATTATTGATGAATTAGAACGTTTAATTGAAGCCGGTACCCCAATTGCGGCCATTAACGCCGCTATCCCGGGAGCCTTTGACCTCAAGCGCTTCGAAAAGAAGTACCCGGACCGCTACTTTGACGTGGGAATCGCCGAACAAATGTCGGTTTCTTCGGCCGTAGCGATGGCCCAAGCCGGGATCCGACCGGTACTGTTTGAAAACTCGACCTTCTTACAACGGGCGTACGACCAGTTAATCCACGATATGGCCCTCAACGGGGAACCGGTCGTGATGATCGTTCGCAACGGGTCCATTAAGGAAAACTCCGCCACCCACCAAGGCTCCTTTGACATTGCTTACCTGTCGAGCCTGCCAAACGTTGATTACCTAGCCCCAACCAGCGTGGAAGAGCTAATCTCAATGCTTGACTGGGCACTGACCCAGGCCGAAAACCCGGTCATCATCCGCCAACCAGAGCAAAAGCTGCTCCACCGGCCGGCCACCCAGGATAACTACGACACGATCGATTACGAAATCGCCCACCAGGGGAGCGAAGTAGCGATCATGGCCGTGGGGGGCTTCTGGGAACTAGGTGAAGAGGTTCTTGCCCAACTCAAGAGCAAGCTCAACATCGATGCCACCCTGATCAACCCGAAGACGGTCACCAACATCGACCAACAAGACCTCCACTACTTGCAAGAAGATCACGATCTGGTGGTCACCTTGGAGGACGGGATGGTTGCCGGCGGTTTTGGCGAAACGATTTCGCGCTACTACGGACCAACCAACATGAAGGTGCTCAACTTTGGTTCCCAGCGTGAATTTGCCGATAACGTACCGCTGGACGTCATGTACGAGTGGTACCACTTGACGCCGGAACAAATCGTTGACGACATTGAACGGGTCTTGCACTCAAGTTTATAAAATATTGAAAGAGGTCTGAGAAAGCTGTTTCTCTGGGCCTCTTGTTGTATTCACGAATGTTAGACAGATAACGTGCTCCTCCCTAGCTTAGCCATACGACCCGAATTGGAGGTTGGTCGCACTTCTAATAACGTGCTCTCCAACCACAGGCCTAGTGGCTAAGTCTGACCGGAGAACGATGCGTACCGCATCAACCCCCGTTCTATCCTTAGCCCACGGCCTGCTTGATAGGTTAGATCGCACTCTCCCTTTTTCGTCATTTCCTCCCCTTTTCCCGTACTTAGTTAGTGAGACCAACTACGGGAGGAACAAACCATGTCATTTAAATTCCAAGCACTGGGGCTGGCCCTCACTAGCGGCTGCCTCTTAACCACTGCCACCACCATCACCACTAGGGAACCCCTGGCGCCAGCCAGTAAATCGCCAGCCATAGCGGTGCAGGCCGTTAAACCGGAGTCGGAGGTGGCCAAAGGGGTGGTTAACAGTCCGGCGCCCCAATTAAGTTCACGGGTGGCAACACCAAGTAGTGCGTCAACGCCAAGCACGTCAGCCAGTTCTGCCCCACTAGTGCTCCGGCTTCTTCAACTAGTACTACTAGTTCAGTCAGCGAGGTTACTAAGGGTGAGGAGGAGACGACGCCAAGCACCGCGGTATCAAAGGCAAGCGCCGTTACCGTGGCGAGTGCCGCCCCGATGCAACCGCAAGCCAATCAGCCAGAACAGGAACCTACCAGCGCCGCGACTTCAAGTGGGGCCAGCGAGAATGAAGCGGCGTTGGCAAGTGATAGTTCGGCTAGTCAGGTGGCAGGGAGTTCGGTTTCTTCGTCGGCCGCCAGTGATGAGCAGGCACCTTCGTCAAACACAGCCGCCGTTAGCCAACCGAGTGGTAGTAGGTCTACCGAAGCATCCGTTACAAGGGCGGCCACTTCCTCGTCACCGGTGGTCGCAAGCTCGTCAGCAACCGAAAGTTCTGCTAGTTCCAGTGGGGCGGCATCGGGTTCGAGCAAAGCGGGGCGCCCGGTGAACGCAGGGACCGTTGACCAAGTACTCGCCAACATCCTGGGTAAAAAGGTGGCAAGCTCATCAAGCGCCCCCGCTGACGAACGGAGTGGGGATCACCAAGCCTTAAAAGGGGCGGTGCTTCGTCCACCAACACCCCCCAACGCCAACTCCCCCAAACTGGTAATCAGGGAACGGGCCTGACCATCGCCGGGCTAGGTTTATTTGCAATGGTTGGTAGCGCCCTTAAACGGAGTTGGGTGAGCCAAAAAGTTTAAGAAATTCACATGATTAGCTTGCAATCGCTTAGTTCTAATGGTAATCTAATAAACATATTAAAGACCTGCAAGGAGGAGCCAACATGATTAAGCAATTATCCAACGTTATCGTTACTAGCTCCACCTCAACCACAACAACAACGCTTGTTGGTTGAGGGATTTTGACATGGTCTAATTAGCAGTCAAAAATACCAGGTCCGCTCAACCACCAACATCCTTTCGGTGTTTAATGAGCGGGCCTGGTTTATTTTTACCTGGAAATGAGGAATGCGGAATGGATAAGAAACCTGAACTAGAGCGGTCGATGACGCCGGGTCAGATGGAAATGATTGCCATCGGGGGAACGATTGGCTCGGGGCTATTTATGGGGCCACGTCAACGATTAAGTGGACCGGGCCCTCGGTCCTATTAGCCTACGCCTTTGTCGGAATGGTTCTGTACGGGGTCATGCGGGCCCTTGGGGAAATGGTTTACCTGACGCCGGGGACCGGGTCGTTTGCCGACTACGGGTCGAAGTACATTCACCCGGTGGTTGGTTACCTGGTGAAGTGGAGCAACGTCTTCCAGTTTATTATCGTTGGGATCTCCGACATCATCGCAATGTCGCAGTACCTAAATTACTGGTGGCCCAACCTGCCAGACTGGGTGTCGGGAATCGTGATGGTCGCCATCTTAACGGCGGCCAACCTGGCCAGTGCCAAGGCCTACGGGCGCCTGGAATTCTGGTTTGCCATGATTAAGGTGGTCACGATCATCGTCATGATCATCTTAGGGTTAATGGTGATTGTGCTGGGGTTCGGGAACCACTGGCACCCAGTTGGGATCTCTAACTTGTGGAGCCACGGCGGCTTCTTCACCGGCGGGTGGATGGGCTTCATGTTCTCCCTGTCCGTGATCGCCGGGTCCTACCAAGGGATCGAATTGTTGGGGATTACGGCTGGTGAATCCTCTTCACCAAAGCACGCGATTGTTAAGTCCGTCAAGTCCGTTATCTGGCGGATCCTGATCTTCTACATTGGGGCCATCTTCGTGATCGTTTCGATCTACCCGTGGAACCAATTGAGCTCGGTTGGCTCACCGTTCGTGGAAACCTTTACTAAGGTTGGGATCACCGGGGCCGCTGGGATCATCAACTTCGTCGTCTTAACGGCCGCCCTTTCCGGGGCCAACTCCGGGATCTACTCGGCTTCACGGATGTTGTTTAAGCTCTCGGTTGACGGGGAAGTTTCCAAGGTCTTCTCCAAGCTGTCCAAGCGGGTGGTACCAAACGTGGCGATCCTGACGATTTCCGGTTGGATCTTCGTTGGGTTCATCGTTAACTTTATCCTCTCCGCCGTATCTGCCAAGACGCAAAACCTTTTCGTGATCGTGTACTCCTCCTCCGTTTTACCGGGGATGGTACCGTGGTTTGTCATCTTGATGTCGGAATTAAACTTCCGCAAGCAACACCCGGAAGCCTTGAGGGAGCACCCGTTTAAGATGCCGCTCTTCCCGGCTTACAACTACTTCTCCTTAATCGCCTTACTATTGATCTTGATCTTTATGTTCTTTAACCCAGATACGCGGGTTTCCGTTGCCGTAGGGGTCATCTTCTTAGCCCTGATGACGGCAATCTACTTCAGTACGGTGCACAAACGTAAGCAAGCTCAGGCTGAATAAAGGAGCAATGCCGTTATTAAATTCAAGGATGTGGGAAAGTTACGCTTTCCCCCATCCTTTTTATTCCATGGAATTAGCTTTAAACCGAAATTTGGTGCTTCCTTGGTAAAGAGAGTAAAATGAACCATAATAATTCCAATGAAGGGGGCCTTGAAATGGCTAGCTACAATCAAACACTTGCCATGCGCTACAACCGACAGGGGGAGGAGGCCGTCGTTGATGGGCATCTCCACTTAGCGATCAAGTACTTTACGGACGCAATCGCCCTCTGGCCAAACGCCGAGTCCTTTGGCAACCGGGCCTTTGCCTTTTTAGAGAGCGGGGATAGCCGGCCGGAGTGGCGAATGGCCGTCGACGACTTTTAGTGGCCGCCGTGATTGCCTTTGACGATTACTGGGGCGAAGAAGAGAGTGGGTATTTAACCAACCGGGAACGTCGCGATTACGCCGATTACATTGAGCGGTTCTTAGCCGGCGCTAGCTACACCAGCCTCTTTTTAACGCTGCCGCCAATGGACGAGGAAACCCGTAGTTATTTCCGCCTTTGCTTTTTGGCGATGCTCAACTACTACGATTTCTATGAAGCCCTGCAAGAAGAGCAGGTGGCCAACGACCGCTTCGCTAGCTTCATTAACTCACTTGAGGAGCACGACTTTGATCGCGAAATGGAGATCAACACCGCCCAGATTATTCCTAATTACCGGCAAATCCTTGGCGATTCAAAGCGAGCCGGTCAATACTTGAAGAATTCCCGTCGCGAAGACGCCCGCATCTTAGCGGACCGAAAGATCGGTCAACTCTTTGATATGATAGCAAGAAATGCTACGCCGCACCAAAAAGGAGGAATTCTAATGCCCTGCACCACAATTTTGGTTGGTAAAGACGCCAGTCTCGATCACGCCCCGTTAATCGCCCGTCAAGAAGATTACGGTAACGCCTTTAACCCCCAGTCCTTTCGGGTAATTTTACCCCAGGACCAACCCCGCCACTACGCTTCTAAGACCACCAACTTCATCTGTGATTTACCGGGAAACCCGTTACGCTACACGTCCACTCCTGACGTCGATAGTAGCGCCGGTGTCTTTGCGGCGGGGGATCAATCAGGCCAACGTGGCAATGACGGCGACCGAATCATCGACCACCAACTCGCGTATCTTAGGGCTCGACCCCTTTAACCAGGAAAGCGGGATTGGTGAAGAGGACTTCGTGACCCTGGTCCTCCCGTACGTTCAATCGGCACGCGAAGGGGTAGAGCGACTGGGTCAGTTGTTAGAACAATACGGGACCTACGAAGCCAACGGGATTGCCTTTGCCGACCAAGACGAGGTCTGGTTTTTAGAAACGATTGGCGGTCACCGCTGGGCAGCGGTCCGGATCCCCGACGACGCCTTTGTAATCGCGCCGAACCGGTTTAACATCACCGACTTTGACTTTGAGAGTGCGACCACCTTGGCTAGCCCCGACCTCAAGGACTGGATTAACCAACACGACTTAAACCCAGCCGATGATGGCTACAACCTACGGCAAATTTGTGGTTCCCGCACTTACCGGGACATGCGCTATAATAACCCGCGGGCGTGGTACGTTCAGAAGCTATTCGGGGTGGAAACAGGGGCGGACCCAACCCAAATGGACCTACCCTTTATCTGCCACCCCAAGCACCGGTTGGCGGTTGAAGACATCAAACAGGCCATGTCATCACATTACCAAGGTACCCCTGTATGACCCCTATGGTGGTGAGAAGGGGGCCAGGTCCGTTCAATCGCCTTGAACCGTAACCTAGAACTACACGTCTTAGAAATCCGGGCGGGAGTGGCGCCGGAAGTGGCGGCGGTCCATTGGCTGGCCTTTGGTCCCAACACCTTTAACGCCCTGGTTCCCTTCTATGCCAACGTTACCGACACCCCGAGTGCCTACCGGGACACGAGCGGTCAGTACGACCCGACCAAGGCATACTGGCTAGCCCACACCCTGGCGGCGATTGGCGACCACCACTACCGGGCTTTGGCCCCTAAGGTTGAGGCCTACGAGCAAACGGTAACGGCGCTGGGCCGTCAATTACAAGCGGCCGCCGATGCGAAGGCGGCGGGAGAAGCAGACCTGCCCGCCTTTTTGACCCAAGTCAACGACCAAATGGCTAAAGCAGCGGTCGAGGAGGGGACTAAGCTCCTTGGTGACTGCGTAAAGGAGGCCTTTTTAAACGAGCACCTGCAGTTTTAGAATTAAGTAGCGAACAGGCGTTCCAACGGGTATAATGGGGTGCGACAACCCAACACCTACGAGGAGGAAAATCATGAAACGCCGACGTAACAAGAAGCAGGGCTGGCGCTGGTTAATTGCCTTCGTCATCCTCTTCGCCCTTGCCTCGGGTATCCCGGGCAAGGCATCTTCTACGACCACCACTAGTTCACCGAGTGCCCAAACCCTGGTTGCCAAGGTCAACTCCCTGGTGGAAAACCTAAGCTACCGGTCGCGCTCGTCGTCAACCAGCGGCTCGAGCACGATGGTCACCCCGAGCAAGCAAAAGGCCGAGGCGGTTTTAACCGCCAACGTTAAGCAACAACTGGGGAGTTCGATCACTTGGAATGGCGATGGGGCCTTCATTATCAACAACAATAAGACCAAGCTCAACGCCAAGATCAACAACGCGCCCTACGCCGTTGACCGGCTCGACAGCCAGGGGCGTGCTTGGCAGGGCGATGCCTGGTTAAACAAAACGACGCGCCAATACAAGAATCGTTCCGAAACCGGGAACGGCGCCACTAGTTGGAAACCGGTCGGCTTTATGCAACTGACCAACTTAAAGAACGGCCCGACCCACGCTTATGACCGGGGGCACCTACTCGGCTACGCCTTGGTCGGGGGCTCTCCGGTTTCAACGCTTCGGAGTCCAACCCGAAAAACATCGCCACCCAAACCGCTTGGGCTAACGAAGCCCGGTCAACCGATTCAACCGGGCAAAACTACTACGAAGGCCTAGTTCGCAAGGCCCTCGACCGGGGTAAGCAAGTCCGCTACCGGGTAACAGACATTTACGACGGTAACAACCTAGTTCCGTCCGGCGCCCACATTGAGGCCAAGTCAAAGGACGGGAGCCTCCAGTTCAACGTCTTTGTTCCGAACGTTCAAAATAACATTACGATCAATTACGCCACTGGGAAGGCCACCGCTACTAACTAAAAAAAGACCACTTTCAACCGTCAGGGGAGAAAGTGGTCTTTTGCTTAGTTAACGTGATCCTCAGCTATTTTTGCTTAGTTTACGTTGCCTACTTCAAAAAGCCCGGGGCGAGAAACTCGGCGTCCGGGTAGTGGTAAAAGCCCTGGCCGGCCTCCCTGCCGTAGTGGCCAGCATCGATCATATCCTTGAGCTTGTCGGCGACTTGCTTGGCCATTTCATCGCCGGTGGCTTGGTGCTTGTTTAAAGAGATTTGGTAAGCGGTCCGTAAGCCCACCGTGTCCAAGATAATGAACGGGCCGGACGGGGAGCCGGTGGAAATCATCCAGTCCTTATCAATTTCGTGGGGGCTAGCGATGCCGTTGACCCACAACGCCATTGCGGCATCGAGAAACGGAATCAGAAGTGAGTTGAGCACGTAGCCGGGTTGCTCTTTGTAAAGGTGGATCGGCACCATTCCGATGGCCTTAGCAAAGTCAATTACCTCCTCCACCAGTTCCGGCTTGGTGTCCGGGTTACCGACGATTTCGGCGACGTTGTACTTCCAAATTTCGTTAGCAAAGTGGATGTGCAAGAAGCGGCGCGGGTCACCAAAGAACTTCACCAATTGACTAGGCATGAAGGTCGAAGAGTTGCTGGCCACGATCGTCTTATCAGGGACTACGGCCTTGAGTTCCTCGTAGAAGGCTTCCTTGACTTCCATGGCTTCCGGCACCGCTTCGATGACTAAATCGGCGTCTTCAACGGCTTCTCTTAGGTCGGTCGTGACCGCGACAATGTTGGCCAGGCCGGCATTAAAATCGGCCTCGGAAAGCTTGAGGTCACGGTGGTAAGCATCCTTTAAGGCGTGCAAACGAGTTTTGGCGCTCTCAACGTGGCGGTTCCAAACGGTGACCCGCATTCCCTTGAGGGCGGATTGGTAGGCAATTTGGCTCCCTAAGGTGCCGGCCCCGGCGATGGTTACATTTTGATGGGCATAGTGGTCTCCTTTCTTAAAGCAAACGATTAGTTTTGTAATTAGTATATCATGAAAACGTTTTCAAGCAAACGATTAGTTTTGTAATTAGTATATCACGAAATCGTTTTCAAGCTGACGTGGTTAACGGTCCGGCGCCCTGCTTGAGACGAAAAAATGATGAAATCACGATCCCACCGGGCGAGCGGGGGAGTCTTGTGGTAAGATAAAATTATCATGTGACTAAGGCAAACCACGATGTTTGTCGGTCCGCCCTTGGAAGCGAAACCAAATCATCAATGATTTATCAATCGTTTAGCAACGAGGGGGGGGTGGCAAGGAGTAATTATGAGAATTACGGCGCCCCTCTTAACGAATCATAATTTACAACAAAGAAGGTTTATTCGATGACAAGCACCAAGACGACCCCCAACCACGGGACCTGCACAAGATCCACGTTCTCCACGATGGGCAACCGGCTGAACTGGGGATTAAAGAGATTTTTGATCCGGAAAAGTATTCCCAGCTGATCGCCATGACCGGAGCGGTGACGCCTGACTTTATCAACACCTACTTGCCCGATTTTGTAAAGGTCGAAATCGGACTGGGCGCCCGCCAGACGGCGACCGGGTACACCGCCACCGAAACGATCACTAAAGACGCCCTGGCAACGGCGATGTTAAACGCCGCCAACAAGGAAGCGGCCAAGCTTTTTCATGCTTTAACCAGCCAAATGCAGTTAAACGCCGTGTCCGGGCTGTTAAAGCTGGACATTTCGCCAACCCAAGCGGTCCACTCCCGCTTTTACCTGCTCAGTAACCCGACTACCGAGCAAACCCGGGTAGTGTTGGGGTCGGTTAACTTGACCGAAGATTCCTTTGACCCGGCCCACAACCGCTTTGAAGAGGCCCTCATCTTTGACAACCACCCGCTTTACGAAAGCTTGAATAACCACTTTAAGGTTGACATGCTACCGGTGATGCAGCCCTACTTCACTAATGAACTACTCAACGCCGCCGAAAAGCAACTCAAGGCCCTAAAAAGGACAAGGATGCCGACGCTAGCCAGGTGGTGATCCTCTCTAACGAAGAGACCGACCGGATCGCCCAGGTGGAGTTGACCAACCTCTTAGTCAACGACGTGCAACGTCAGCTTGACAAGGAACTGGTCGACCCGGAACTGCTGCTGGGCTTGCGTAACGTAACGGTCAATTACGCCACCGAAAAGGACGAGGCCGAGCGGGCGATTGAACAGCGTGAAATGATCCTGAAGTTGGAAAAAGAGGCCGTTTCACCGCGGGCAGCCCACCCGAAGCTACGGGAACGGGCTCAGATCAACAAACGGGTGGTGGAAGCCTTCGAACAGGCGGTGACCCCCGAGGACTTAGCGGTCGAAAAAAGTACACCACCTTCTTGTACGACCGGCCCCTGGAACGCAACATTGCCCGTAACACTACTGGCCTCTACACCCCCAACGACACCGGCACCTACCCCTTGCCGTTTGGGAAGCTGGCAACCGTTTCTGAAATTCGGGAGGGTTGCACCAAATTGACGCCGTGATCCAGGGCTATGCCAAGTTCGTGGTCGATTACACCCCGGAATACGGGCGCCGGTTCTTTGAGGCAATCCTCTACGGCTTTGCGGCGCCGTTTTTATGGGAAATCCGCACCAAGGCTAGTTTGAACCCCGAGGACGGTAATGACGTGCCTAACTTCTTGATCCTAGGGGCGACGGCCGGGTCAGGGAAGTCGACTCTCTTACGGATCATTAACCAGCTGACCTGGAACACCGCCAACTCGATGATTGACTTCGGCACCATTTACGACACCGATACCCCGCAGCGCAAGGCCAAGACGGTCCAGGCCCTAGAATTGTACATGAAGACGGGCTCCAGTTACCCAGTCCTAATTGATGAAATTGAACCCTACTTCTTCCAGCAACCGCAGTACAGCCGCCACTTGGTCGTCGACACGATGAACCAGTTGGTTAACAGCCCCAAGCCGATCGCACCATTGATCGGGACCACTAACTACAACGGGGGCTTTTCGATGGCCAGAGAAACCGCCCGGCGGACCTACTACCTGCAACTGGATAAGGTGATTGACGACCAGCAAAAATCGGAGGCCACCAAGTACATTTACAACGTCCGCAAGATCTTAAACAACACCCTCTTCAAGGACTTTGTCGTCCGGATGGCCAACCTCTTAGAAGACGACCAAACCCCGTGGCGGACCTACAATAAGGAAACCGGCCTGCTCGACTTCTTGGCCATGCCGCGGCGGATCTTCAAGGAGTACTACCAAATGGTCGACCAACCGCTGCCGGACTACTTCACCGACGGGATTTTCGATGACTTCCGCGAGAGCTCACGCAATCGTTGGGCTAAGCTGTACTTAACCCAAGAGAGCGACTTTGTCTACCGCAAGGAAAACGACAGCCTGCTCTTTGATATCTCCAAGCTCAACTCCTTTAACGGCTTTACCCAAGACGCCGTCGAAGAGTACCGCAACTCCTTGCCAATCGAAATTTGCGTCGACGGGATCAACGGTAAAACCGGGAAGTTTGTCGAAATTAAGGCCGGCGCCTTTTACCACTGGTTGGGGATCAACAACCCTCACATGGCGTTGCCAGCCGGGGTGACCGTCCACGAAACCTATGACGTCGCAGAGACGCCACGGGTGCCGTCGGCGATTGAACACGGGCAGGTTTCAAAACCAAAGAAGAAGGGCTTTTGGGCCCGGTTGTTTGGCTAGCATAACTCAATTCAATGGTCTCCAGTCGCACGTAGCGAACCGTGCTGAGGGCCTCTTGTTGTTTGTGCACACATAATCTAACTAGCCAAGCGGAACCGGAAAGGGTATGATGGTCAAGGAAGCAAAGAGGCGGTGACCATGTTCAAGAAGGTTTTGCGCCGCGTGGCCATTGGCTTAGCGGTCATCATCGTCGTACTGGCGGGGGTTCAGTTGTACTTGCTGGGGGGAACCCGGGTAAGGCCATCACCCCCACCAACTCATCGGTAAAGTATTCCGCCACGCCCACCCTCCTGATCCCAGGCTGGGGTGGAAACACGTGGACCTATACGAAATTAATTAACTACTACCAGGACCAAAACATCGCCACAAACGTAATGGTGGTCCGGGTAGCACCCACCGGAGCCGTCCAGGTTTCGGGTAGCTTGAAGGGCAAGCAAAACCCACTGATCCAGTTCATTTACGACTGGAATTATTCCACCACTTACCAGCCCCAGGTGCGGGAGCTAACCCAAGTTTTGCAGGTTTTAGCCACTAAGTATCACGTTCAAAAACTAAACGTGATCGCCCATTCCTACGGGGGAACCGAGCTTTTGCATGCCTACATCGGGTCCAAAACCCTGCAACGAGAAATCGCCTTGCAAAAGGTGGTTTTTTAGGGGTCCCGGTTGACGAATCGTTTGGGACCAACACCAAGTACACCAAGTGGTTATTCAAAAAGTCTCACGATCAAATGTTTAAAACGATGCTCAAGGAGGTTAAGGAAGCACAGCTACCAAGGGGACTAGTCTTTTATAACTGGATGGGAAGCGACGAGGGGAAATCGACCACTGACGGCGAAGTTCCCCAAATCCAATCACTAATGTTAAAAACCCTGATTAAACACAAACACGTCCACTATCACCAACACATCTTCACCGATACGACCCACACGGAGCTTCACCAACGGGTCAAGATTATCAAGAAGATTGCCCACGTGATTTGGGGGAAGGAGTAGGTGTCTTTGCAAAAGGAATTTCATCAAGTGACTGGGCTGTTGTGGAAGGGCGAAGAGGAAATGGCCCTTTACCGTCAGTTAAAAGCCCTCGCTGAGCAACGGGGTCAGTCGGTCAGTAAAACCGCTAAGGACTTGGTCAAAGCCGGGCTAAGAAAAGAAGTTGGCCCAACCAAAAATCAATAAGGAAGAGAACAACATGCTGTACGCATCCAACGTGCTGGAAGAAGATATTAAATTAAGTGAGGAAAAGAAACCTAGTCCCACTAGTTTACGCGACTGGACAATCCGCCCGTTTACGATTAACGGGATCTCAATGGTCCTCGCCGTTAATCACGAAACCCTGATGCCCGCCATCATTCCGGGAGTGGAATACCTGCGGGTCGGGGTTGAGTTTGTCTTAGCCCAAGTGGTTAAGCAAATCTGCAGCCGCTTGGCCATTAACCCGGATAAGGCGACCCGCTACACCGATCAAATCTTAAACGGCGGGGTGGCCTACCGGAACACGAGCAATGACTTCTTGTTAGAGCGGGCCTTCCGTTACTACGTGGACGCCTTTAGCAAGATCACCCCGGAAGAACTAGAAAGCTACGAGGAAAACGACCTGTTAATGGGGTTAGCGATGGAATCGGTCACCCTCGCGGACCGGGAACGGTTTGGCCGCCAGGAAACGCCGATGATCAACTTTACCGATCAAATCGTCAACCAGGTCCGGATCCCGATGATCACGAACAAGGGGAATTACTTTGTACGGCGTTGGGTGGACTTAAACAACTCCCCCAACCTACTTAGCTAACTTTGACGAGCAGGCCCCGGAAGTCCAAGCGGTGTACGACCAATTGATCGACATTAACACCGAACTAATCGCTGACCTGATGACCTGGGTGGAAACCTACACCACAACGGATGAAAAGACCCGGGCCCAGATCAAGGAATTGCTCGATCAATACCTAAACGACTACTTAACCCAGCGGCGGCCAATGTGTGTCATTGATGACCCTAACATCGCCCACCGACTTCCTCCTCCAGTGGGAGGCCTTCGCCCCAGACGACGCCGATCCGGAGCCGATTTTATTAGCGTTACGCTACTTGATTATGTACATGCAGACCACCGAAATGCTTTCGATTAAGGATAGCCACGTCCTCATGCGGGCGGTCCAAGTGGTGATCGCCAACCGGTGGGGGAATCAACATCGATCTAAACCTGGGCTACAAGGACATGATTGCCCAACCGGATAAGACCACCCAGGAATTCATTGACCTAATGAAGAAGTTTCCGGACTCCTTTTCGAATTCTTACGTAACCTCTCGCCTCGCGAACGCCTGACGATGATCGACCAGCTGGCGCAACTGAATAAAGAAGACGCCGCGAAAAAATTGGAAGGGTGACAATCTTTGAAGAGAAGATGGCTATTCGGCACGGCTCTTGGCTTACTTGCGGGAATCGGGATCACTGGGGTTCGCCCCGGATTGTACACGCCCCGGAAGTAATTTCAACCACCAAGCGACTTCAATTAACGCTCAAGGACGTGCTTAAATCCAACCACGTCAACGGGATTCTTTTTAATTGGTAGCGATGACACACCCACCGTGATTCAAAACTCACTGGTGGGGGCCAATAGTCAACGGGCGGTCTCTAGCCACCGTTACTTCCCGACTGCGTCGCTGCAAAAACTGTTGACGGGATTAGCCATCTACACCCTCGTCAAGGAGGGCAAATTATCGGTTAACACCACCCTGGCGACTTACTACCCCCAAGTGGCCCACGCGAAGGAAATTACGATTGGGTGGCTGATGAGCCACACCTCGGGGCTTGCCGACACCCAGACGGTCGCCCCACGGGTCCTCATGAGTCAAAGCGAACAGGTCAAATACTCCTTGGCCCACTATAAGTCGAGTGGTAAAGAAACTTGGAACTACTCCAACATCGATTACGTCCTCTTAGCCGCGATCGTTTCCAAGGTCAGCGGCGAAAGCTATGATCAGTTCGTTCGGGACAAAATCCTGGCGCCGTGGGGGATTAAGGAGATTAAACCCTTTAGTGCGCTGAAGGCCAGCCAGGTGTCTAAGAGCCTTTTGCCAACGGCCTCTTGGACGAGCTTGCGGGCGGGCGATGTCGGCGACCTTTGGGGCTGGGAACTACTTGGCGACCCCGGTAGGTTATTGGCAATTGATTAGCCACTTGATGGACGACCAGGCAGCCAGCACCTGGCTCCATAAGTACGCCGACCAAAAGACGGTTAGCTACTTTGGCGGGATTTACTTTAGCGGCAATAGTTTCCACGCCAACGGAGGCTACGCTGGTTACTCGGCGATTGCCTTGGGGGACTTTTTCGACCCAGCAGCGGATGATCTTTTCACTAATAACATCAACCTAGGGACCGCAAAAACAATTCGGACGCAACTGAACCGCTATTACTACAGCAAACTGGCTCAGGAACTCGATTAAGGAGGATGTAGCATGTTAAATAAAGACTTTAAGTATCCCGACACCGCTGCCTTTGACTTCGTTATTGACGGACTGAAAAAGCGCGGGGTGGACCTCCACCAGTTGAGTGGGATCGCCTATGATTTACAGCACAACTTCGTGCCCACCATTACCCAGGAGGAGTGCTACCAAGAACTGCTGAACGTGTTGCACAAACGCGAACTCTTGAACAACGCGATGGTGGCGTTGGAACTCGACCGCCTGGCCGAAGAGGGGCAAATTAAAGAGCCCTTATTGACCATCATTAGAAACGACTCCGGCGTCTTCGGGGTTGATGAAGCCCTGGCCCTGCAAACCGCCAACATCTACGGCACGATTGGGGTAACCAACTTCGGTTATCTCGACCGGGTCAAGTACGGGATCATCAAGCAATACGATGAGGATAACGACCAGGTCAACACCTTCATCGATGATTTGCTAGGGGCGATTGTCGCCGCCCTGTGCGGTAAGTTAGCCCACAAGTACGCATAGGAAAGTGATTGGGGAATAACCTTCTCGGCAGGTCGTATGACTAAGCTAGGACGAACGGTTAGTGCGGTACGCACTGTTCTTCGGCCTGCTTAGACATACGACCTGCGGTTATTTTCCACGCTATCTGTCTAACATTCGTGAATACAGCAAGAGGCCGGGGAAAACGGAATTTTCCCCGGCCTCTTCAGTTGAGTTAGAAAATCATCTGCAACCCCATCAGGATCACAATTAAGGAAATAACTGGCTTGCAAATCCGGTCAAAGGTTGCCCGGTTAACCCGGGATAAGACCCGTGGGGCTATAAGCGCCCCGGTTACGGAGCCGATTATCAGTAACAGGGCGTAAAGTAGCTAACGCCCCCGCCAGTCATGTGCATCACGGCACCGATTAAACTCGTCCAAACGAGGATGAAGCTAGACGTGGCCACGGTGCCCAACATATCTTCGCCCATCGCTAGCAGGCCGGCCATGATCACGCCGCCACCGGAAAGCCCACCGATGCCGATCATTAAACCGGACAAGATGGCGTAATAGGCTGCCTTGACCCGGTCGACGTGGATATCTTCCGTTTGGCGCACCTTGCGAAAGTACATTTGAACCCCTAACACCACCAAGACGAGTCCAATCAGCGGGGCGTAAATCTTTTCGGGAATGTAGCGGGCCAACAAGGAAGCTACGATCACGGTTGGTAAGGCGAAGTACAGAAACTGGCGGGCTAGTTTGACGTTGACGTTGCCGTGACGGTAAAAGGACAGGGCACCAAAGCACAGGGTGAAGTGAACCCCCGAGATTGGACAACAATCTCGGGGGTTTTATTATGACTAAATTTAATTTAGAGTTACGAATTTCTATTGTGACACAATATTTAACGGGTATTAGTTCCATTCAATTGGCCAGAAAATACCATATTGCCAACAATGAAACGATTCTCCTATGGGTTCATCGCTTTAATCGTTTTGGTATTGCAGGATTAAAACCGAGACCTATGAACTTGGAATACTCTAGTGAGTTCAAGATAGAAGTATTAAACTGGAAACAACAGCATCAAGCTTCGCTTTCAGAAACAGCACTACACTTCAATCTCTCTTCACCAAGTACTATCTGGCAATGGCAAAGAAAGTTTGATTTAAAGGGACTCAGTGGCCTAAATAGAGTGAGAGGAGATCCAAAGACTATGGCTAAGCATAAGCATAAAAAAGTAACCAAACCCACAACAGCACAAATTCAAGCACGCCACGATAAAGATGAGTTAAAGCAACTCAAGCAAGAAAATAAGATGTTAAGAATCGAGAATGAATTCCTAAAAAACTCGATGCCTTAGATCACGAAAAAATCAGCTCACGCGAAATCGTGACCTTAATTGATGATCTGAGGCGAGTCTTCAAAACGTCGATTAGTTTTATCCTCAAAGCCGTTAAGATGCCACGTAGCACGTATTATTACACTAAGCACAGCCAGGGACGAAAATATGATGATGACCAGGTTATCCAAGCCATTGATGAAATTCGCCAAACAGATGCCAAGTATACTCAAAAATACGGTTACCGTCGCATAACGTTATTTATGCATGAACAGGGATTTAAAGTTAATCACAAACGCGTCCTCCGAATTATGAAGGAACAAGGCTGGACATGTCAGGCCTTTAATAAGCAAACTCGTAAATATAACTCATACAAAGGAGTTGTTGGTAGAATCGCCAAAAACAAGTTACAGCGGCGATTCAAGACAGATCGACCATATCAAAAACTTGTCGCCGACGTTAGTGAATTTCGATACAGTCAGATGAGTCAAAGTGAACGAATCTATTTAGAGCCCATCATGGATTTATTTTCGGGTGAAATTTTGGCATTTAACATTAGTGCACATCCAACTCTTGAGTTTGCGTTGAAGCCACTAAAAGAAGCATTAGATGGACTACCTGAGCTTCCTTATCGAACAACGGTACACACAGATCAAGGATTTCAGTACCAACATAAGCAGTGGCAAAAACGCTTAAAACTCATCATACCTTTCAGAGTATGTCCCGTAAGGCGACTTGCTTAGATAACGCCGCCATGGAATCATTCTTTCATCTCATGAAAGCAGAGATGATGGATGAACACTTCGAAAATCCAGAGAGTCTCGCGCAAGCGATGACTGAATGGATTGAGTTTTATAATAACCGTAGAATCAGGACCAAGCTAAAAGGCAAGTCACCAGTACAATACCGAGAACTTGCCAATCAGTTAGTAGCTTAATTTAGTTGTCCAAACTTGTGGGTTCACTTCAGGGCGGGGATGGCGGTTAGAAGCGAGGTATCCACCGCGTGGGCGGCACTTAACCCGCACAGCCCCGTTAAAACCCCAAGGTACAAAGCGGCCCCGCCACCCCGGTTGAGATAACGAAAAAAGCCAATCAGAAAACCACACACCACTACCAACAAATTTAACGTCAAATCTGCCGCCTCCTTTAACTAAAAACACGCTTATTATACACTATCACCCCCACCTTGGCGCACTAGGGTGGGGGTGAGTTTAGTTTAATTGCCGCTTGGCAACGCCGGTTTTTAATAGTTGGTAGAAGGCCGCAAAGAGGGGCACGGTGAACATCATCCCTAGGATCCCGGAAACCCCGCCACCGACCATGACGGCCACGAAGACCCACACGCTGGGCAGGCCAATCGACTTGCCGACGATCAACGGGTAAGTAACCCGGTTATCGAATTCCTGGAGGGCTAGAATCATCACCAAGAAGATCAGGGCCTTGACCGGGGAAACTGCGAAGATCACGATGATCCCCACGCTGGCCCCATCAAAGCCCCGATGATCGGTACGAGGGCGGTGACGGCCATCACCGCGCCGACCATTGGGGCGTAAGGGAGTTGGAGAATTAGCATCAAGACGGTGCACGAACACCCGAGCACCACGGCGTCTTTAACTTGCCCCACGATATAGCTAGAAAAGGACTGGTCAAACACCGTCAGTACCCGTAAAATCCGGGCCACTTGCCCCGGCAAGTAGGTGGTCAATAAGAGCTTGAACTGGCGGGCGAGACGGTCTTTAAAGAGCAAGAGGTAGATCGAAAAGAAAATCGCTACGACGGTCGTAGTCAGGGCGGAGACCACCTTGCTAGCGGTGGACATGACCGTGCTAAAGGTGCCACTGGCCCCGTTTAAGAGGTAACTTTGCACCTTAGTCCAATTAATCTTGGAGAGGTCAATTTGTTGCCAGAGGCTCTTTAAAAAGCTCTCGTTTTCTAGCCAGTTGATGAACTGGGGGATGACCTTGCTTTGCCCGGAGAAGAGCAACTTAACACAAGCTACTAACTGGGGGCCACCACGCTAGAAACCACCCCAATCACCACCACGATTGATAAGTAGGCGAGGCAAAGGGCGGTGACCCGGGCAAACCTTTGGGCCCGCTGTCCCTTAAAGACCCGGTGGTATAAACCTTCGTAGCGTACCATCAACAGGTTAACGATGTAGGCAATCACGCAACCAATCAGGAGGGGCATGGCTGCCGCCAATAATGTTTTCAACAGGCCCGCAACGTTTGGCCAATAGGTAATCGCCAGGTATAAGGCGAAAATAGCCACCACTAAGGGGGCATAAGGGAGTTTGAATAATTTACGCATACAATCCTCCTAACGGTAGACGAGGGTGGCAGCGCCCATCCCGCCGCCAATGCACAGGGTCCCCAGCCCCCGCTTGGCGTTTTGGCACTTCATTTGGTAGAGTAGGGTCACCAAAATGCGGGCCCCGGAGTCGCCCAGGGGATGACCAAGGGCAATTGCCCCACCGTTGACGTTCACCTTGCTCTCCTCGAAGCCCAATTCGCGCTGGCAAACGATCGCTTGGGCGGCAAAGGCTTCGTTAATTTCGATCAGGTCAAGCTGGTCGGGCGTCATGTCAACCTGGGCGAGCAGCTTCTTAGTGGCCGCCAAGGGGCCGATCCCCATCAGTTCCGGCTTGACCCCGGCCAAGGTACCGGCCTGCCAGTAGCCGAGAATTTCCTTGCCTTCCGCCAGAGCCCGGCGTTCGCTCATTAGGATTAAAGCAGCGGCGCCGTCATTTAATCCGGAAGAATTGCCGGCCGTCACGTCGCCACCTTCTTTAAAGACCGGCTTTAAGGCCGCTAATTTTTCCATCGTCGTGTCGCGAATCGCCTCGTCTTCTGTAACTTCAAGTTGGTGGCGCTTGCCCTTGACGGTCACCGGCACGATTTCGTCTTTAAAACGCCCCGCGTCTTGCGCCGTCCGTGCCCGCACTTGGCTTTGCAGGGCGAAGTGGTCGAGGTCTTCTCTAGTCACCTGGTATTTTTCGACCAGGTTTTCGGCCGTGCAACCCATTGGGTAGTGGAAGAAGGCGTCTTCCAACCCGTCCTTATACAGGGCGTCGACCAGTTCGGCGTTACCGTATTTGTAACCAAAGCGGCCCTTGGGTATCAAATACGGGGCCGTCGACATGCTTTCGGTGCCCCCCGCCACCATCACTTCGGCGTCCCCCATGGCAATCAGCTTGGCCGCTAGGTTAACGGCGTGCATTCCGGAGCCACACATCACGTTAACGGTGGTGGCCGGAACGGTAACCGGCAACCCGGCGGCAATGCTGGCCTGGCGGGCGACGTTTTGCCCCTGGCCGGCCTGGATGGCGCAGCCCAGGTAGACCTCATTCACTTCTTCGGGAGCAACCGCGGCCCGCTCTAAGGCGGCCTGGATGGCAATTGTTCCCAACTGGGCAGCGGTCAGTGTGGCCAGGGCGCCACCGAGCTTTCCAATCGGCGTCCGTGCAGCTCCAACGAAAACAACTTTTTCCATACTTATCAACCCTCATTTGTTTAATATTAACAGTCTCATCTATTTTAACGAAAAAAGCGGGGAGTGACCACTTTGATCACTCCGCCGCCATCAATTAGTTCTCCAGGTAGTTGAGAACGTCGGCTAAGATTTCCTCGGCTTGGGCCTGGCCCTGTTCGTAGAGCTGGCGAATTTTTTTAACGTTGCCCGCTAGACGCTTGACCTTAATTGGTTCGGTCGGGGCGATCACGAAGGCTTGCCGGTCTTTTTTTTCAAGTTGATCGAGCGTTTCGACCTGCTGGTTGTAGACGGTTGGCCGGTTAATCCCGGCATCCACGAAGGCCGGGTAGTCCTTAAAGGAGTGCTGGTACATCTCACTAAGCACCCGGCTGGTCGGCTTCTTGCGGTAGTCACGCGGCCGGGTCCGGACCACCACGATCTTGTCAAAGTCCTGCTCTTGGGCGATGTCGAAGGGGATTGAATCGGCAACGCCCCCATCTAAACAGGGACCGGCGGTGGTTACCTGGGGCTCGGAAACGAAGGGCATCGAAGAAGAGGCCTTCAGGTCGGTGATGAACTCTTCGCCCGTCGCGTTTGTGAAGGTGACGGCCTTCCCGGTTTCTAGAGCGGTGGCGACGATGGTGAAATCGGACGCCGAACGCTGGTAGGCCCGTTCGTCGAAGTTGTGCCAGTCCCAGCCGTGGTCTTCAAACAAAAAGTCCAAGTTCAAAATTTCCTCGCGCTTTAAAAGGCGCAGGGGGAGATGTAATTGCGGTCATGACGGTAGTGGGTGTTAACGTCAGCCATTCGTCCGTACTGCTTAGAAACGAAGTTCGCCCCGCACAGGGCCCCGGCGGAGACCCCAATTACCGATTTGAATTCAACGTGGTGTTTTAAAAAGGTATCGGTAACACCGGTGGAGTATTGACCGCGCATCGCCCCACCTTCTAAAACTAAGGCTGCGTTATATAACATGAAATTCCCTCCTGTCGACTAGATACAGAAATTATAGCACCACCGGATTGCCAACATAAGTGACGAAAACCCTAATTTTGCCTAAAAGCGCCTTCATCAATGGATTTTCATTTGGAGGTTGGCGGACTGAAAAGCGGCGATGAGGTCTCGCATGGCGTCGGTGAGCGGACGGTCCTTTTGGCGCCAATAAAGTAGCGGATTTGGATCAGCGAGGGGTCGAGTGGGTAGAGGTTGATCGGCGTTTCCTTAATCCGTTTGAGGATGCTGACGGCCGAAATCGTCAAGCCCACCCCCTGAATGGCGAGGTTGGCGACCGTGATGACGCTGTTTGAGACCATCACCACCTTGGGAACCAGCTTCCGGTTTTGAAAGAGGCTGTTAACCTGGTGGCGAATTTCCGATTCGGCAGAACTCAAGACGAAGGGTTCTTGCAAGAGGTCGTCTAGGTTATACGTTGAAGGGTCGAGGATGAAGCGACCGGGTTGGTAAAACTTGGAGGTGGCGGGGATGATGACGTAGTAGTTCTCGCCGCCGTTAATGTAGGGGTGAATCCCGTAATTTAAGGTTTCTGGGGTTTGGCCCATGTAAAGGTCGGCCTGGTCATTTAAAATCCGCTCCTCGCTTTGGTGGGGAAGCCTTCGACCACTTGGATCCGGACGCTGGGGTGGTCCTTTAAGAAGCGGGGAGGATTGCCGGCAACAAGAAGGTTCCTAGGCTCTCTAAAACGGCCACCCGGATGATTTCGGTGCTGTCGTTGGTGTAGCGGGCTAATTGAAGTGCAAGGCGTTGATGTTCGGCTGACAGGTTCTCGAGGTACTGGTAGTATATTTGGCCGGCTTCCGTTAAAGAGAAGGGTAAGCGGTGGCGGTTGATAATTGGGGCGCCCAATTCCTTTTCGATCCGTTTGATTAGCTGGGTCAAATAGGGCTGGGAGATGTAAAGCTCGCTGGCCGCCTTAGTGAAGTTGCTGTGCTTAAGTAAGACCTCTAAGTAGTTGAGCATCAAATCCGGGTCACGCACGTTAACCATCCTTTCGATAACATTTTAGTTATGATCCAATAATAACACAGGTCGTTCCCATTTCCGTTCGAAAGCGCTACAATTTACTCGAACATGAGATTTATTTCACAAGGGAGCGATGAACAATGAAAGCAAGGAACGTACAAAGTAAAAGCTAAGGGGCACGGCTCATCCTTCATGCCAATGGAGGTCACGCTAAGCGACGATGCGATTCAACGGATTCAAGTTGACGCCAGTGGGGAAACAAGCGGGATCGCCGACGAAGTTTTTAAACGGCTTCCGGCTAAGATTGTGAAGGGACAAACGCTAAACGTGGACACCGTTGCCGGGGCGACGATCTCCTCACGTGGGGTCGTTGACGGGGTGGCCGAAGCGATTACCCTGGCCGGTGGCGATGCCGATGAGTGGAAGCAACGGGCCAAGCCAGAAACAGCGACTCAGGCTGCTCAGGTTGAGGAATATCAAACCGACGTGGTGGTAGTTGGGGCCGGTGGGGCTGGCTTGGCGGCCGCTACCCGGAGCCTCCAGCACGATAAGCAAGTTGTTATTTTAGAAAAGTTCCCGCAACTAGGGGGCAACACCACCCGGGCCGGGGACCAATGAACGCCGCTGATCCGGACTGGCAAAGGGACTTTGCCGCCTTGACCGGGGGAAAAGAGACCCTGAAACAGTTGGCTAACACGCCATTAGAACAGATCGACCCCGAATACCGTGCCGACTTTGAACGGTTACGGGAGCAAATTAAGGAATACATTGCTTCCGGAGCCCAGTACCTCTTTGATTCCAACCTCCTTCACGAAATCCAGACTTACTTAGGGGAAGCGTGAAGACCTCGCCGGTCATGAAATTCACGGTCGGTACCAGCTGGTCAAGACCTTGGTCGATAACGCTCTGGACTCGGTCAAATGGCTAGCTGACCTTGGGGTTAAATTCGATCAAACCGACGTAACAATGCCGGTTGGGGCCCTGTGGCGGCGTGGCCACAAGCCGGTTGAGCCAATGGGGTACGCCTTCATTCACGTCCTGGGCGACTGGGTTACGGAATACGGTGCCACCATCCTGACCGAAACCCGTGCCGAACACCTCCTGATGGAAAACGGCCGGGTAGTGGGGGTCGTGGCCCACAAGACCGACGGGACTAAGGTGACCGTCCGTGCTAAATCCACCTTCTTGACCGCCGGGGGCTTTGGCGCCAACACGCCAATGGTCCAAAAAGTACAACACCTACTGGGAGCACATTGACGACGACATCGCCACCACTAATTCACCGGCCATCACCGGTGACGGGATTAGTTTAGGCCAGGAGGCAGGCGCCGAGTTGACCGGGATGGGTTTTATCCAGTTAATGCCAGTCTCCGACCCGGTGACCGGGGAACTGTTTACCGGCCTGCAGACGCCACCGGAAAACTTCATCATGGTCAACCAAGAGGGCAAGCGGTTCGTCAACGAGTTTGCGGAACGCGACACCCTGGCCGCCGCCGCGATTGCCCAGGGGGCCTCTTCTACTTGATTGCCGATGATAAGATCAAAGAGACGGCCTACAACACGACCCAGGAATCAATTGACGCCCAAGTCGAAGCCGGCACCCTCTTTAAGGCGGATACGTTAGCGGAACTAGCCGGGAAGGTGGGGATGGACACGGCCACCTTGGAAGACACGATTAACAAGTACAATTCTTACGTCGACGCGGGCCACGATCCGGAGTTTGGCAAGAGTGCCTTCCACCTTAAGTGCGAAGTGGCGCCATTTTACGCCACCCCGCGCAAGCCGGCCATCCACCACACGATGGGGGGCTTGGCGATTGATGAACACGGTCACGTGCTAGACAAGGCGGAGCAAGTAATCGCCGGTTTATACTCCGCCGGGGAAAACGCCGGGGGCCTCCACGCTGGGAACCGGCTCGGTGGTAACTCGTTGGCTGATATCTTTACCTTTGGCCGCTTGGCCGCCGATACCGCCGCACAAGAAAACGGCTAGGGGGGACAGGACAAATCTAAACATTTGTGCAGTCTCTAAAGCTTCCTGTCGTAAAAAACCGAAATAAAAAAGATCCTGGGAAAGTCGTTATTCCCGGGATCTTTTTTCTACTGATTACTCTTCAAATCAAACTTAACCGTCTTATCGTTCCAAACCGAGGTCTGGTATTGGAGCTGGAGCTTAGAGACGCTCGTGCTTGCCTGGCCGACCATGTTACCGGTCACCGAAGCCCCCTTGTCTAAGGAACCGGCGTTTAAGGTGTTGTCGACGTCGGTGTAGATTTCATCGAGGTCGGTGTTATTCCCGTCGGCGTTGAGCTTAAAGTCATAAGGGTTGTAGTCTTGCGATTCGTCGGTATCGTTGGTGATCGTCACGTTGACAATCACGTATTGCTTACCGGAATCGGGCTGTTCGTACTCGTTACCGGAACTGTACGAAACGCTATTGACCTTAATCTTATAACCCTTATACGAGGCGGTTTGGCCGACCTTGTACACCTTATCGAGTGGGGTGGCCGAACTGCTCGAGCTCGAGGCGGACTTATCTGAGCTATCCGATGAACCGGAGCCACCCATCCCCGCGGCGACAATCACCACTAACACCACGACCACTAACCAGAACCAGACCCGTTTATAAAAGGGCTTCTTTTTCTACGTACACGTGACCGTTATCATCCTTAATTTTTCTTGCCATGAGGCTTCCTCCCGAATAGCAGCTTTTAACGTCGATCAGTAATTGGACGTAGGGGTGCACCCATTTAACCAACCCCATTGGTTAACGGACCCCGCATTCTTCGATCTAGATTTTCTATCTATATTATAAAGGGTTTGATAAACCGCTTCCACCCCTATTTTATTTGGCGAGGGGGTTGCTCATTTCTTTTGGCGACTGCTATATTTAGGGTTAACACTTTAGAAGAAGAGAGGGATTGAATGACAAAAATCAAACAAGGGGATCCTCCTGGCCATTTGCGGAGCGTCCCTGTGGGGGCCTCGGGAGCTGGCGCCCAGCTAATCTTTTCACACACGTCAATGACCGCATCCTGGTTAGTGGCCGTCCGCCTGATCTTTGCCGGCTTAATCATGACGGCAATCGGTTTGGTGCGCAACCCGGGGCAAACCAAGGGGCTCTTAACTAATAGGGGCGACCTAGGGATTTTAATTGCATTTACCTTTTTGGGGATGCTGAACTCCCAGTTTACCTACATGAAGGCGGTACAAACGAGCAACGCCCCGACCGCCACGGTGATTCAGTACCTACAACCGGTGTTAATCATTGTCTGGTTTACCCTTCGTAACCGGGCCTGGCCCAGGCGGCTAGACATACTTTCGATTACAATTGCTCTGGTGGGGACCTTCTTTTTGGTCACCGGCGGACACTTGAACTCGCTATCCCTGACGCCGATCGCCCTGTTTTGGGGGGTTAATGTGTGCGCTGGCGGCCACCATCTACACCGTCTTACCCCAGGGCCTGTTAAGTCGCTACGACACGCTAACCGTCTGCGGCCTAGGAATGCTGATCGGGGGATTTGCATGAGCCCAGTTTTGGCCCTTACGCCCTTACCCAATATGACGGCCTTCGATTGGGGAACCCTTGTCTACATCGTTATATTCGGAACGATCCTGGCCTACACCCTCTTTTTGAGCAGCATTAATTACATTTCACCAGCCGTCACCGGGATGTTGTCGGCCTTTGAACCACTGGTCGCCACAACCTTAGCGGTGGCTTTCTTGGGAACCAAGTTGACGGCGGCGAGCGTCTTGGGTTCATTATTGATCATCCTGTGCACCTTGATTCAGTCGCTGCCACTCAAACGAATCTTGGATCTTTTGCACCTTGCCAAGCACTAACCATAACCTTTGATAATGAAAGTTGCCCTTACATTAGTCCATTTAAGTAGTGATCGATAAGGAGCGATGCTCAATGTACAACCAAATTACCATTACGCCAACCGAACTGATCGTTTCCCCGGCCGGCCTCGACCGCCTCTGGGCGATGAAGGGAGCCATTCGGGTGCCTTGGAGGCACGTGACCGGTATCTTTCGTGATCAGGGGGCCTTTGAGGAGCGCAAAGGTTTTCGCTTGCCCGGAACCGCAATTCCTGGTTTATACTACGCCGGTAGCTTTTTTTATGACGGTCAACGCCGCTTCTATAACGTGCGCCGTAATAGCCCGATCGTTGTTATAACGCTGATAAACGAAGGCTACGACCGGCTGATTTTGAGTGTTGAAAACCCCGCCACCGTTATCGAACGGGTGACAGGTCACTTGTTAAACGAGGCGTAAAATAAAATCAAAATTTTCGTTACTCAACCGACTTTTTACCCGGAAACGGCGCGAAAAGCCGGTTTTTGTGTGCTGATAAATAAACGTATTTTTCTTATTTGAAAATCTAATTGATCTATCTTGTCTATCGGGTGTAAACTAAATATAGTCAAAGGGGTCGGGATGAAGGTTATTCAAGCCTCCTCATATACTACTGATAATTCACCCTTTGACCGTATTTTTATCCACTTTGATTTAGTGGATTGGGAATCTTGATCTTCACTCCGATAATTATCATGTACGATTACATATAGACTGGCGGTGAATTTACATGGCGATAAGCGAAGCCCAAAAGCGTGCCAACGTGCGCTACCAAAAGAAGAACCCAGATGTTGTTCGTCGGATTCAATACAAGAGTCGGGGAAGAACTTTATCCTTAAATCGGCAAATGAACAGGACCTTCGTCAATTTGAAGAATGGATCCAAATTCGCCAGCAACAGCTGACCAACTAACCAGGGACGTCCGAAGGGGCGTTCTTTTTTGTGCACACAAAAGCAATTTTATTAAATTAACTGACGCAAACTAGCTCTTCATTCCAATTATCGCCCCTTTATCGACCAGTTGACTTTGTTGTTTTGACAGCGCATACTAAAAAACGAACTATTTCCCGATGAGAGAAATTATTTGCGATAAGGGTGAAGTCAGAATGAAGAACAGTACACTGAAAATTAAGCTACTGCCGGCTTGGCAACAGACTCAAAGACAATTAGTTCGCCACGACATGATAAGTGATCGATCGATAAAATCATTGCTGGGTGATGGCCCGTTAACCACTTTGGGGAGGACCTAGTGGAGCTACTATTCATGGTGGCGCCCAAAGAGGAGTTACTGGAACGGTCACTGAAGCTGACCCTGCTTGATGACGATCGGCCCGGTGCCCCCCGCCTTTACACCCCCGTTTCACTTCCAGCATAACGCTAGAACCCTCTACTTACGGTGGCTTTGTCACCGGGACCACAACTGCCTACGGGCGGTGGTGGTGCGGGGACGCTCAACCTCTTGCAAAAGTACGAGGACCAGTTTGGGCGCTCCTGCTTCAATTCACGATCGCTAACACCAAGGAAGTGGTCCACCAAATCGTTAGTTCCGGCTTGACCCCGGTGATGATCCGGCGCCACCAGGATAATTTGATTGACTTTTGTGACTTTTGCCGCCTCCATACCCACTGCCGGGTGAAAAACCACTGGCAACTCTTTGAACGGGCCCTCAAGAAAACCGCCCAGTCCAACGACATCTTCTTCACCTCCTATGAGAACCTGGTTTCGCCCAAACTGTCGACGGTTTGCCTGACTGAAGGTAAGCACGGCTCGATCTTGCCCCAGATTATCGCCCTGCTAATTTTTAAGGGGCGGAGGTCAGCGACACAATTGACTACGGCTTGCGCTACATTCAAAACCGTGACTTGGGCGACCACCGCCTGCGGATTACGACCCGCCACGGCGTCCAAAGCTTACGCCTGTCCGACCGGGAAGAGGAACTGCTAAAGTAACTCGTGGGGAAAACGAGGATAAGGTCGGCTGCTATTTAATTCACGGCTGCCGGCGGGTACAAAACCAAACGATCAAGCGGTGGGCGATTAACCATAAGCTGCGCCAGCTGGCGGCTGATTTCTACGGCGATCAGGAGCTAATGAGCTACCGGACGATTCGCCGTAGCGGGATGATGTATTGGCTGACCGAGCGGGCCCAGGAACGCTTCGGGGCCGTCAGGGGCTTTCGGTTGACCAGCGCAACGCACTGATTGATGAGTTGATGGTAACCTGGGATTTCACCGTCGCCGCCACCAACGGCCGGGTAACCATCCAACGGGTCTGGGATCAGTACTTGGCCTCAACCAAACACGGGATTACGGGGGAATAGCCACGGATTGACCACGTTTTCAAAGTGAGTGCGGTCTAACCTCCTCGACGGGCCGTAGGGCTAAGGATAGGGCACAGGTTAACGCCCTCGGCGGTGTTCTGTGGCCAGACTTAGCCACTAGGCCCGTGGTTGGGAGCACGTTATCTGACTAACATTCGTGAACACAACAAGAGGCTGGGAGAAAACTGTGTTTTCTCTCAGCCTCTTTAGTTATTTATGGTCAGATTTTTTGTTCTACGTCGGTTACGTGCACGACCAGGACTTTCCGCAGCCAAGGGAAGTTAGCCTTCATCTGGTCGAAGTATTCGCCGATGGCTAAGAACTCCCCGGTTGCATGGACGTGGTAGCCCCGCCCCATCCCTTCGGTTCCTGCAAACTTCTTGGAGCCAAAGGCGATCGTTAACGGACTGGACTTTTTTCTGGACGTCGGCTTCAATTGACCGCATCCCGGCGGCCGGAATTAAGAAGGTTTGGTCATCAATAACCTGAACGTAGTCGCTCCAGGTGTTAACGACGTGCGCCGGATTACCTTCGACGGAGACGATGGTGACTGGCTGCGGATCTGGCATGATTTCTAATAGGCCCTTGGTAAGGGTGGTACTTTTTCAAGCATTAAAATGCCCCCATTCTTTTGATGTACTTATTTTATCGTATAATGGTGTCAGATCTTGTCACCATTGCAAAAAGAGGAAATGAACTTGCAAAAATCCGCCCGCCTCAACCAAGAATTGATTTACCTCAGCGATAAGCACTCCTTTCACTTAAGCGACCTAATGACCACCTTCAAAATCTCTAAGCGGACTGCCCTCCGCGACATTGAAAGCCTAGAACAGTTAGGTCTCGCCCTTTATTCAACGCCTGGTCCGGCTGGCGGCTACCACCTAATTCAAGAGGGGTTGTTAACGAAGGTCTACTTTAACCCTGATGAAATCCACGCCATCTTCTTCGCCCTCAAAGCGATGTCAATGATGAGCGAAACGCCCTTTAACGAACCTTTTAAACAAATTAGGGCCAAGCTCCTCATGAATTTAGCCCCTAATCGCCAAGCGGGGGTTCGGCGGCTAGAAGATGCGGTCGCCTACTACACCGTCCCTGCGGTCAAACACAACCCGTACTTGCGGAACCTATTGACGATTATCTCACACAATCACTTAGCCAGCGTCACCTTTAACGGTCAGGCTCTGACCATCCAGCCCTATCAGCTCCTTTACCGGGACGGCTATTGGTTGGTGGCTAGCTGGGACCCGACCAGTCAAACTTGCTGGAACTACCGGTGCGACTGCCTGACTAGTTGCCAAGAGCTAGCCTCGCCCCTAGCGCTAACCAAACAAGAGCTCCAAGCAAAAATTAAGCTCTTTAATCACGGCGAGGGTGGGGTCAAGTTCAAGGCGTTGTTAACAGAGCATGGTCGGGACCACTTCTTGCGGAGTAATTACCCCAGCATGCGACTGGAAGAAAACGCCGGCCGCTACTACTTGACTGGCTATTATAACGAGCGGACCTTCGATTACGTCGTCGACTACCTCTTAACCTTTAGCAACCACGCCAAGCTTATAGAGCCCCAACCGCTAATTGACGGTTATTTAAAAAATTGCGCACCCTGCTGAATCAGTATGCCGATTAAGTGGGTGGAAAATAACTTTCTCGGCAGGGCGTCTGACTTAGCTAGGGTGAGCGGTTGGTAGGGTACGTACCGTTCTTCAGACGGCTTAGACACTAGCAGGCTTGCGGTTATTTGCCACGTTTTCTGTCTAACATTCGGGAATACAACAAGAGCCTGAGAGAAAAGCGGCTCTTCTCCTAGGCTCTTGTGCTTAGTTTTTAAAGCTGTGGACGGGGGCGGGGAGTTGGCCACCACGGTGAATCATGGCGGCAGACGAGGCCTTATTGACGCCCATAATCGGGGCGTGGCCCAGTAAACCACCGAACTCGACCGTCTCGCCAACCTGCTTGCCGGCGACCGGGATGACCCGCACGGCGGTCGTCTTGTTGTTAATCATCCCGATGGCGGCCTCATCGGCAATCATGGCGCTGATCGTTTCGGCTGGGGTGTCCCCGGGATGGCGATCATGTCCAGGCCCACCGAGCAGACCGCCGTCATTGCTTCGAGCTTATCGAGGCTTAAGGTGTGGGCGTTGACCGCGTCAATCATCCCGGCGTCCTCTGAGACCGGAATGAAGGCTCCCGACAAACCGCCGACGTGGCTGCAGGCCATGATCCCGCCCTTTTTAACGGCGTCGTTGAGCATGGCTAAGGCAGCGGTGGTCCCGTGGGTGCCGACTTGTTCCAAGCCAATTTCCTCGAGGATATGGGCCACCGAGTCGCCAATCGCCGGCGTTGGGGCCAGCGAGAGGTCCACGATGCCGAAGGGAACCCCAGGCGTTGGGCCGCAATCGTGCCGACTAGCTGTCCCATCCGGGTGACCTTAAAGGCGGTTTGCTTGATCGTTTCGGCGACCACGTCCATGGGTTGCCCCTTGACCTTTCCAAGGCCGCCTTAACGACCCCGGGACCGGAAACCCCGGCGTTGATGACGACGTCTGGTTCGCTGACCCCGTGGAAGCCCCCGGCCATAAAGGGGTTATCCTCGACGGCGTTACAAAAGACCACCAGTTTGGCGTTGGCCATCAGGTCCAACTCACTGGCCCTTTTGATCACCGTTCCCATGTCCTTGACGGCGTCCATGTTAATTCCGCTACGGGTGGAACCAACGTTGACCGAGGCGCAGACCAACTCGGTTTCGGCCAGGGCTTGGGGAAGGGAGTTAATTAAAACGCGATCGCCGCTCTGGTAGCCCTTTTGGGTGAGGGACGAGAAACCGCCGATAAAGTCGATCCCCACGGCGTGCGCGGCCCGGTCGAGGGTCTTATCGTACTTAACGTAATCGGCGTCACCACTGGCGGCGGCAATTAAAGCGATTGGGGTAACGGTGACCCGCTTGTTAACGATTGGCAGGCCAAATTCGGCTTCGATCTGGCGCCCGACTTTAACCAAGTCCTGGGCCTTAGTCGTGATCTTGTCGTAGATCTTTTGGCAGGCCCGGTCGCTGTCGCTATCGATACAATCGAGCAGGGAAATCCCCATCGTGATTGTTCGGACGTCGAGGTTTTCGTCGGCGATCATCCGAATCGTTTCTTGGATCTTTTCGATTTCCATGGCGCCCTCCTAAAGTTGGTGCATGGCTTGATAGAGCCGTTCGTTGCGGATGTTAATCTCCACGCCAAGCTGGGTGCCTAGGTCCTTTAAGTCGGCGGCTAGCTTAGTGAAGTCCTGGTCAGCCGGGACTTCAACCATCATCATCATGGTAAAGTAGCCGCTCATGATCGTTTGCGAAACGTCGAGGATATTAATCTGGGCGGTGGAAAGGTAGTGGCTGACCCCGGCGATGATGCCGACTTGGTCTTGACCAACGGTAGTAACAATTGCTTTCATGAAGATCACCTCAATGGTTATAATTTGCTCTAATCATACGGGCTTCCGAACGGAAATGCAATTGTTCTTCCAGACGTTCGGGTTGCTTTTTTCTAAATCCCTTATTGACATACAAAAAGTAACCGGTTATAGTTAAAGCACTTTGAAAGGAGGGAACACCAATGACTAACGTATTTACTAAGCAAGCCGTATGTTGTTGTGGAGCGCGTCAATTACGCGGCTCCACTATTTGGCGTTCCCTCAAACGGGGATAAGCTTAATCCGGAGTAAGTGTAATTGGCGCTGATTCAGCTTGAATCGGCGCCTTTTTGTATCCTCAGTTAGAAAAGGAGTAACCAAGATGCTAGTTCACAATGTTTACCAATTAATCGGCCACACCCCGCTCTTGGAGTTGCCGCTTGACGTCCCCAACGGCAGCCACGTCTTTGCCAAGTTAGAAATGTATAACCCGGGGGGCTCGATCAAAGACCGCCTGGGGATGGCCCTGATTGAAGACGGGATTTTCCCGCGGGGCGATCACGAACACGACCACGATCATTGAACCGACCGCCGGTAACACCGGGATCGGGGTCGCCCTGGCTGCCGCTAAGCACCGCCTCAAGACAATTCTGGTGGTTCCGGAGCACTTTAGCTTTGAAAAGCAGACACTGATGAAGGCGCTCGGCGCGGAGGTAATTAACACGCCGGACGAGGGCGGAATGACCGGGGCCACCGCAAAGGCCTTGGAGCTGGCCGCCAGCATTGCCGATCCCTACGTGCCTAACCAGTTCGCTAACTTCGATAACCCACGGGCCTACGAACGGACGCTGGGCCCGGAAATTATCAGTGACTTAAACGGGCAACCAATTGACGCCTTTGTGGCCGGGGCCGGCACCGGGGGCACCTTTGCCGGAACCGCTAAAGGCGCTCTTAAACGTCTACCCGAACGCTTACACGGTTGCGGTTCAGCCCAAGGGATCCATTCTCGATCACCAACCCAAGGGCGACCACCGTACCGAGGGGATTGGGGTTGAACAGGTGCCACCCTTCTTTAGCGGTTTAAAGATCGACGAGGTCCAAACGATTACCGATGACGATGCCTTTGGCTGGGTTAAACGGGCGGCTAGGGAGCTGGGGCTTTTGATCGGCTCTTCCTCTGGTTCGGCCCTGGCCGCCAGTTTGAAGGTCGCCGAAAAACTACCCGCCGGCGCCAATATCGTCACCATTTTCCCCGACTCTAGCGAACGTTACTTAAGCGAAAACATTTACGAATAAAGGAGAAACATTATGAAGTTTAACACCCAATTAATTCACGGCGGCATTAGCGAAGACCCAACCACCGGGGCGGTTTCGACCCCAATTTACCGCTCCTCAACCTTCCGTCAACACGTCCTCGGCGGTGGCCCCAAGTGGGAATATGCCCGGACCGGCAACCCGACCCGTGCCTCCTTGGAACTCTTAATGGCCCAACTAGAAGAAGGGGTCGCTGGCTTCGCCTTTGCCTCGGGATCGGCCGCCATCCACGCCGTTTTTTCCTCTACTCCTCCGGCGATCACTTCATCGTTGGTAAGGACGTCTACGGGGGACCTTCCGTTTGATCAACAAGGTCCTGAAGCGTTTCGGCCTCGAATTTACGGTTGTCGACACCCAGGACCTAGCGGCGGTCGAAGCGGCCGTGCAGGACAACACGGTGGCCATTTACTTTGAAACACCCACCAACCCGCTCTTGGAGGTTTCAGACATCGAAGCGATTGCTAAGATCGCCAAGAAGCATGGCTTAAAGACGGTCATTGATAACACCTTTGCCACGCCGTATAACCAACGCCCGCTGACCCTAGGCGCCGACATTGTAGTTCACTCCGCCACCAAGTACCTGGGCGGTCACTCCGACGTGGTGGGGGGGATTGCCGTTACGAACGACGAGGAAATTGCCGAACAGTTGGCCTTCATCCAAAACTCAATTGGCGCTGTCCTTGGGCCCGATGACTCCTGGCTTCTGATGCGGGGGATTAAGACCCTCGGCGCCCGAATGCGGATCCACCATGAAAACACCGCCGCCGTCATTGAACTGTTGGAAAAGGACCCGCGGGTTGCTCGGGTACTGTACCCGGGGCTGCCAGATTTCCCGGGACATGATATCGCGGCTAAGCAAATGGACCACTTCGGCGCCATGGTGTCCTTTGAACTGCAAGCGGGGCTCTCGGCAAAGAAGTTTGTCGAAAGCCTGCAGGTGATCACGCTGGCCGAAAGCCTCGGTGGGATCGAGAGCCTGATTGAAGTGCCGGCGGTGATGACCCACGGTTCCATTCCGCGTGAGGTCCGCCTGCAAAACGGGATTAAGGACGAATTAATCCGCTTGTCGGTTGGGATCGAAGACGAAGAAGACCTCGTGGCAGACTTACAGCAAGCCCTGGACCAACTGTCATAATAAAAAACCGCCAGCGGTGCAAGAGCACCACCGGCGGTTTTTTATACGGAAAAGGTCAGGAAAAACCTTTTTCCTTGTCCCTTATTTTAATAAATATTGGCCGGAATCCCGTGACTTTAGTCATGGGATGGATAGGCTTCTACTTACGTCCTTTAGGGCGTTTTTTATTTCATTGTACTTTTGATTATTGATATATTGCTCAACGACCTCCTTGCTCATATTCCCTAAAGTACTCATGTAATAGCTAGGGGACCAGAGGTGGCCACCCCAATACTGCGACTGGCGGATTTCCGGGTGTTGCTTGAGGAAAATGAAGGCACTGCGTCCTTTGAGGGCTTTGATAGCGCTAGTTGGTGCTTTACTAGGTGGAAAACTAATCAACACATGGACGTGGTCAGGCATTACTTCCATGTGCTCAATCACGATTTCGTTATCTGCCGCAACCGTTGTAAGGATTTCTTTCATTTCATTCACTAACGCTTCACTAGTAAAAGTTGGATTACGATACTTGGTTACCCAAATCAAATGGTAGTGAAAGTTATAAATATAACGCCGTGTATAAATGGCATCTTCGATTTTGTCCTTCGACATGATTGTCACGCTCCTTAATTATTATTATCATTGACATATGGTATAATAACACTATATCAGTGAAGGAGGTGAAAATAAATGAAGTCAATGGCGCAGATGAAATATCATTACGGACTCAAGGTGCGGATTTATCCAAGCGACAGGCAAAAGAAAATTATCAAGATCAATAGTGATGCTAGTCGATTCATCTATAACGAAATGGTCGCTATTAACAAGGAACTTTGGCGGCTAAAACAGGTTAAACTCCCGATTGATACCATTCAGAACCGGATTGAGCAACTGGAGCTTCGCCAAAGCGCTAAACAAATGTCTAATCATTTCCAGTTCTTAGAAGATAAAAGGATCGATAGCTTGACTAAAGCCAATGCCATTCAAAACTACCATAAAGCTTGGAATGCTTTTCGCAAAGTTCATACTGCAGGTGTGCCTAAGTTTCACCGGAAAAGTTACGTCTGGCGTTATCAAACTAACTGCCAGTATTTGAAACAGAAGGCAGCATACTTAACTAACGGAACTGTACATTTTGAAGATAGTAAGCATGTTATAGTGCCTAAATTAGGTCGGCTCCGTGTTAAAGGTTCCCATCAACGAGTCTTAGCTCGCAGTGCTGAAACCCGTATTGGAACGGTAACCATCGTAAAGGACGCTAGCGGTCGTTTCTTTCTCTCAATGCAGTTAGCGTCGGATACTCCCTTTGTCAATTGGCCGCAAAATACAGGCAAGCAGATTGGGATTGATCTTAATACTGAAAACTTCTTAACTACTAGTAATGGCGATACTGTGGCTAATCCACGCTATTACCGCATAATTAA
>VOFH01003882.1_pt1 | contig 46770 bp, 73 predicted proteins | sample 5384091 | NCBI WGS metagenome assembly VOFH01 (sample SAMN12384727, study PRJNA508395) | human gut metagenome | isolation source: healthy gut G | host: Homo sapiens
GCTGCCTATCCATGTGACCTTCATGCTTGATGAGTTTGCAAACGTCGCGTTACCGGATGACTTCTGTTCCCTGCTTTCCAACAATGAGAAGCAGGGAGATCAGTTCTATCATCATAATACAGAATCTGGCGCAGATTAAGGCGCTATTTGAGAAAACCTGGGAGGTGATTCAGGAAACTGTGATACACTGGTGTATTTGGGTGGAAATGAACAAAGCACTCATGAGTACATTTCCAAAATGCTGGGAAAAAGGCTACGATAGATAAACGCAGTTCCGGGGAGACGAGAGGAAAAAAATGGAAGCAAAGCAGCCGGAATTTTGATGTCTTAGGGAGAGAACTTTTTGACACCGGATGAAGCACGTAAATTAGATAATAAAAAGTGCCTGATCTTTATCAGAGGTTTGACCCCATTATAGACTCAAAATACAATACGCCGGGACATAAACTTTACGGAGAGACATTCGATGGGGGCGCGCCGCCCTATCATCATACTCCTAACCGTAAGGATAACGTGATACCTACATGTGAATTGCTGAATCGCAAGTCATTTGAATATTATGAACGGCAGCGGGACCCGGGGCCATTAATGTCCATATTGATGAAATAACATTGGATGAATTACTGGCATTGCAGGAACCGGATATGCCAGCAAAGGTATTTTCTGAGGATGAATTAAAGAAAAACCGGAAAATCTCTGAAATAGATAATCTGGAAAAACCAGATTCTGGACAGGATTCGGGCAGATTACAGAAGAACAATTCAACGAAGCGCTTCTAAATGAGAATTATTCATTGGAGCAGTTAGAAGAAATACGTCTCGGACTGGTAGGGGACTTTCTTACCAGGATATTTTAACTCACTTCAAAGCTGAAAGCAGTGCTGGTGAAATGCAGGAAATCCGCGGACAATTGACTGGGCCGGCCAGAATCTTGATTTTTCCATATTTCTTTTTGCCTAAGAGCAGATATATGGGAGTCTGTTGCAAACCAGAGGACATAAGCATTAGGTTCTTTTATGCCTGTTTTTTTGCGCCCTTTTAAGAAAGGAGAATTATAAAATGAAGAAATTAACTGAAAAGAAGAACAGCATTAAAAAATGATTGACAAAGCAGGAAAGGTAGCCGCAGGCGCTGCCTTTCAACGGTACTCTGGACGACAAATGTATATGCGTCCGGGGCGGATGTGTAGTCACTGCACCACTTAATAATCTTAAAAATCTTGTGATTGGTGGATTATCAGACGGTCGGCGTGATTATCCTCGCAAAAAAACGTAATGGAATTTGCACAGAGTTATCAGCAGCAGGATTCGAGTAGCATGAACTCCGCAATCAAAGGAATTGTGGCAGGCTTGATCATGGCAGGTATTAGTACGGTCTTAACTTTCCTGGGAATCAGCTAATGGAGGAAAAATCATGCTTAAATTACTACATGTGTCTTTTTGATTGAAATAGAAGGCCGGCGGGTGAGACCGTGCAAGAAGGGGGAATCGAAATTCAGAAAGAGTGTAAAGATTTATTTACCGATATGGGATTCCATGTGAAAGAAGCATGTAAAAAGTACGTGAAGCGTTCAGAAATTTACACACCAGCTTAGGCTTAGAAACAGACGATGACCTGGTACAGCGGGGATGAATGCCTGCGAATCATGGAGCAGTCAATAGACGGAAACCTCTTTTTCCAGTTCACTTTCTGAAATAGAAGAAAAATTGCAGAGTGGGGAAAACATTCCACTATAAGGCTCTGAAAAGTTATGGAACGGTTTACATACCATCGACTATTGAGGCAAGGGACTATTATAACAAACATCTGGATGCCTATGAGAAAAACGGTGATTCAGTTTTATGGAAATATCCCACGAGAGGTTGAATGCAGACCTGGATTTCGAATCCGGTGCCGTATTATAAGGGTGATATCCGTATTTGTCTGGGTCATGATGTCATCTATTTTTCAGTTTCAAGATAGATGAAGTGCTGAAAGATATGGTAAACAAAGGATTGATCATATCCGATGGCGCACAAGTAGCGCCGCGTTTTGCTCTTCCAGAGTCTTACCAGGAAAATAAACGTGGTTATCCGTACAGGAAGGAAGGTGACAGTGGTGGGAGAGCAGGGATAAAATTTAGATATTATTATAAAGGAACATTGGTAATGGCAATATCCAAATACAGGAGGTGAGAGTAAATGGATATTTTTAATTTGGGCGAAACAATCCTGTCACTTCTCGAAGTTGTCTTTGGCTTTTGGAATAGTCAAGTGAATATGGTCTTTGAACTGCTTGGACAGTCTCCAACATCATTTAAAGGCGGCGCCCCGTGGGGAATCATTACTGGAATTGAGCCAATTTTTGTTGCTGTAGGTTCGAGTCTGGTTGTTTTATTTTTTGTGATAGGTTTCTGCTCGGAAAGTATTGACGTGCGGGAGGAAATGCGGTTTGAAGTGATACTCCGTATGCTGATACGGATTGGGATCGCACAGTGGCTGGTGGTTTACAATGTGGACATCATGCGGGCCATATTTACAAGTGTTGGAAATCTTGTCGGCCTGATTGGAGGGGAGTGAGGCCACACAGGTTACAATAGACCCGGCGCAGGCAGATATCATAAAAAATCTGGGATTTGTAGAAAGCTTGGTGTTTTTGATATTGGCTGTATTTTTTATGTCTTATCATTTTAATATGCGGTTTTTTCCTGATCTACAATGTTTATTTCAGGTTCCTGAAAATCCTTATTGTCGTGCCGTTTGGCAGTATCGCATATGCGACCGTTGCCGGAAATCGTGGAGTAAGTGCGACAAGCGTTCAATTTACGAAATACTTTCTTTCGGTTGTTTTTGAAGCGGTAACGATGGCGTTAGCAATTATCTTGTGTAATGCATTTATCAGTTCAGGGTTGCCCCAGTTCATGGGAAATTATGCGGACTGGACAAAGACTTTGATCTATCTCGGAGAAATGACATTCACAGTTGCCCTTACAGTGGGTAGTGTCAAGGGCGCGCAGAGTCTGACGAGCAAAGCCCTGGGGCTATAAGCAAAAGGGAGGCCGGTATTATGGAAGCTGCGGCACAGGATAAAAGGGATACAGATGACATTATTTGAGTATTTTGCTGACGCAGACCAGTTTTCGTTGGACGATGCAAAGAATGTGTATATCAGTATGCGGAAAAACAGGTGAAAAGAGCCCAGCATCCGGGCGAGAATCTATGAAGGTATCAATAAAGGACTGTTTAAGCGGCTTGGCAAAGGCGTATATACCGTAACGAAGAAAAAATGCAGAAGATGAAGATATCACTTGTATGCTGATAGGGAGATGGCCGTGATATAAGTTTCATTGCGGATAACAGCATTGATGCCATCATCACAGACCATCCTATCTGCTGAAAAACAGTTTAAAGGGGAAACAGAGATTTTGCTTCCTATGACCTGTTTCAATATACACAGGAGGATTTGGATGAAAAATTCCGTGTTCTGAAGAAAGGACATTTTTCTCGTGGAGTTTTACCAGAGGAGAATGGAGATAATTACGAATATCTTTACCAGGTGAAGGCTATGGCGAAGGAAAGCGGCTTTTTCCTACTATGCAAAGGTGGCATGGAAAAAGGAAATTTTGTTGCTAACACGGGCAGGAAGGCGAAAAACACAGAAGATATCTTTTTTTTTCAGCAAAGCGGCGTGCAGAGATATGAGGCCAGATGCAAAAAAGATAAGGCGGAGCCGGAACCTGCCATTATGTCAGGCGTGAAGGGATCTGCCCACGGCGACATACAACCGCCCCCAAAGGGGAGCGTGTACCAGGCAGAAAAGCCGGTAAAGCTGTTGAAGCAGATCATAGAGTTTGTCACAAAACGAAAAAAGAGCTGATATTGGACCAGTATGCGGGTTCATTTTCCCTTTGCTGAAGCCGCACTGGATCTGGATAGGGATTCCATATCGGTCAGCCAGGACTATTTTGAAGAGGGAAAAAAGCGGATTGAAAATGTAAAGTAAAAAGGTAAGATGAGGTAAATGGACATAGAGATCAGCAGAGATTTGCGGCATTACAAAGAAAGCTTTGTGATGGGACTAACTGCAAAACAGTTTATATTCAGCGCTCTGTCCCTAAAGGGCGGGGCAGGGGCGGGGTCGTGCTTGGCCTGTACAATAAGATTGGCATGACATTATCCTGTTATCTGGCAACGCCTATCGTGGTGCCAATAGCATTAACCGGATTTTACAATCACAATGGACTTAGTTTTTGGCAGACTGGGAAAATGATAAAGATGTCTTTTTTAATAAGCCATGTTTATACAGGTCAACAGAAGATGTGGAGTTGATAAAGGTTTTGCAGAGGAGCAGAAACTGATTGCACAGAGCAGAAAAAAGGCAAAAGCACATCCTGACGGAAAAGAGGACTTTCATGCAGTAAAGAAGAGAGCAAAGCGGTTAATAATCCTCACTGTAGGAATTTTAACCGTGACAGTGGCAGGGTTCTTGCCTATAAATTTATGAGATAGATTGAAATAATCCCACTTAAATAGTGGGAAGTAGTTTAGCGACCAGCAGGTTACGGGATTCGTTAAACTACTTACTTCCGTAGCCTACCTTGAATGAAGGAGGGTTACGGAAGTGGGAATTTTTACAGATAGATTTACATTATTAAAAAAGGCAGATAAGCCATTATATACAGCCCCAAAGTGTACAGCAGCAGATTGAGATCCTTCGGATCGCGAAGGACAGAATCTTTGAAAATACCAAAAATAGATACAGCAGAGTATACCGCTTTGCAGATATTAATTATGTTACGGTTTCGGAAGGTGATCAATATGAGCTCTTAAAACAGTATTGCAAACTGGTGAATGCGATTGATGTTGCATTTAAAATCACCATTTACAATAAAAAACAAAGATATGAGCCAGTTCAGGCGTAATGTCCTGATCCCGGATAAGAATGATGGTTTTGACCATCTGCGTGATGTTTATAATGACATTGTAGAAGAACGGATCGTAGCGGGAAAACAGAGGGAATTGAGCAGGAGCGTTATCTAACAGTCACCGTTGAACGAAAAGACTATGAACAGGCAAAAGCATTTTTCAATACTTTTGAAGGGGGATGCAGCAGGAATTCCAGGAGATAGGTTCTAAGCTGGAGCCGCTTGATGCGGCAGAACGGCTCCGTATCCTTTATAATTTTTACCGGATTGGCGAGGAGGAAACTTTTTCGTTTGATTTTGACGAATATGTGAAAAGCAAAAAGGACTACAAAAAATGATATTTGTGGTTCCATGATTAAGTTTTTTCCCAACGAATTTGAAACAGATCGGAAAGTATGCAGGGCTATTTTTATTAAGCGCTATCCTGACAAGCCTGCCAGATACTTTTGTGAATGAGCTTACCGGCGTGCCAGTCCATAGTATAACATCCATTGACATTGTACCTGTTCCAGGACCTTACAACAAAAACCCTGCAAAAAATATCTTGGTGTAGAGTCAGATATTTTACGTCAGGAGCGGGTCCGAAATAAGAACAATGACTTTGCATCTGAAATCAGCTACGGAAAGAAGGTAGAAAAAGAAAAATCTGAAGCGCTGATGGACGACGTCCGGGGAAAATGACCAAAATCTGTTCTTCTTCAGCGGTGTCAATATGGTCCTGATCGCTGACACCAGGGAAGAACTCGACAGTATCACAGAGACAATCCAGACGATTGAAATAAATATCTCTGCAACATGGAGATCCATCACCTGCAAAGCAGCGAGAGGCGTTAAATACTGCATTACCGGTTGGGGTACGCCAGGTAGAAACGATGCGGACGATGCTGACACGGATATCGCGGCTTTAATGCCATTTAACGTACAGGAAATCTATGAGCCGTCCGGCTTATGTTGGGATGAACCGAATCTCAAAAACCTGTGCGTTGCAGACCGGAAAAGTTGACCAATGGCAATGCCATGGTATTCGGAGTGCCTGGCTAGCGGAAAATCATTCTTCTGCAAGTCCGAAATGCTTTGGCGTTTTTTAAAGACCGATGATGATATCCTGGTTATCGACCCGACGCTCGAATACTTTGATATTGCCAGGAATCTGGGCGGTGAATGCCTTAACCTGTCAAATTATACTCAAAATTACATCAACCCTCTGTGGATTGATGTGGACCAGTTAGACCTTGCCGACAGTAAGGGGCTGATCCGTGAAAAAGGGGGAGTTCATGCTCGGACTGTGCGAACAGGCTATGTTAGATCTGCTGAACAGCCGCCATAAATCCATCATTGACCGCTGTATCAGAAAGTTATATCTGGATATTGCTATGAGCAAGGAAAAATATATTCCGGTGATGTCGGATTTTTATGACCTTTTAATGAAGCAGCCAGAGGAAGAAGCCAGGATATTGCCCTTGCCTTGGAGTTATTTGTCAATGGTTCTTTAAATATCTTCAACCACCAGACAAATATAGACGTTGATAACCGTTTCGTTGTCTATGGCATTCGTGATCTGGGAAAGGAACTGAGTGCAATCGCCATGCTGGTAATGCTCGAGAACGTCAAGACGAGGATCGCCAGAAATGCGGAGAGAGGGAGGGCGACATGGTTATACATAGATGAATGCCATGTGCTGTTAGGGAACGGGAGAGCATTCCGGACACAGTGAATACTCTGAAAATTCCTTTATTCCCTGTGGAAAAAGGTAAAAGAAAGCAAGGCGGGCTTTGCACGGCCTTGACACAGAATATTACCGATATGCTGCAGAGCTATACGGCTGTTACGATGTTAGCCAACTCGAATTTATCGCCTTGCTAAAACAAGCCAATGTAGACAGCCAGGAACTTTCCAAAGTAGCAGGCATACCAGAAGCACAGTTGCAGTACGTTAGCAACTGTGCTTCCGGTATGGGAATTTTATAGCATGGGGAGACCATTATTCCTTTTGATGCCAGAGTCAGAAAAATAATATTATCTACGATCTCTTTAATACAAACATTCATGAGATTCGGGAGAAAAATAACCATGTTTAATGGCAGGAAAAGAGTGAGTGCCAAAGAAACGGTATTACGGAAAAGGCAAGACTGGCGGGTTGTGAGGAGGAATATAGTTGAATAGAGAGATTTTGTGTTGGCTGTAAAAAAGCGGCTCTTACTTCAGACAGAGGAAAATATCAAGAAATGGGTTGCCTGGGCAGAGGAATGCGTCGATATGGGGCAATATGATTCAGGGAAATGCCGAGAAATCAGGCAGTAGAGAAATGGCTGGACTCTTATTATTTTGCTTTTTAACAGGATCCAAACAGATTTTGACAGAGACACCGCAATAAAGGTCCTAAATCTGTCGGAGGAAAATTGTGTTTATATCCAAATGAAATGCATGTGGCAGCGCGGGTATTAAAAGATGGCGGGACCGGAAAAGATATCCTGCAGATGATCCATGAGGGGACTCTGGAAGAAGATATGGCTAACATGGAAAAGTGCAGGCAGAACGTATGGACATCAGCTCATACAGTGAAGAAAATCTTTACAGGATCCTGCAGGCTGCAAAGACATGGCAGAGACCCCAGAGATTCCACTGCCATATAAAGCCTGTGGATTCCTGGTCGTGCAGCTCATTAATGCCTGTATGGAATTGCTGGAATATCGTTATGGAATCACAACAATCAAAAATCAGACTATGATCTGATATCGGAACATGCTTTTTTCCTTTGCGATTCGGCGCAGGTTCTGGAACCGGAGGACGTTGATCTGGACGCGGTTTACGAGTGTTTCAACGATGCAGAAGTGAATGAGCGTATGATCGAAGTGGAAGAACAGCGCAGTCGGAAAAGGAGCGTGGAAGCAATGTTTCGGGAAAACGGGAAAACAGAGATAGAGGTTATTATGATGGATGTAACGTTACAGGTTCCTTTAGGAGAACAGATGCACTTAAAAGAAATGTTCTCTGTGTTGGAAGAGAATCATATGGAGATAGAGTCCCAGAATCTTGAGAATTTTTTTACAATACTTTGACCAAATGGAACGATATTTGGAGATATGCAGGAAGAACTGATTTATTTACGCGACCAGCTAGACCGTCTGAATGAAAAAACTTTGAAGGCTAAAATGGAACATTTCATTCAAAATGCCGGTGATCGGGTGGGGCGGCAAAAATGTGGCTTGCAGCTCTTAAAATGATTTATCGGCGGGGTTAGAAAAGCGGTAGATAGTGTAAAGTATCATGGAGGACAGGCTTTATATGCTGCCATTGATAAAACAAAGGCAGCCAGGGCGCTGTCCGTAATACATGAACATTTGGAAAGTGCTGCCGCAAGCCTGGAACACAGTGCCGAGACGATGGGGGATATTGGAGTGGAACTTAACGCTAAGGGCCATAAAAAAATGTCCGTAAACTCCTTAAGGGGAAGGAAGGAGACATCGGATACATTTGAGTATGACTACGATAAGGGCATTATCGCAAAAATCAGGAAGGCAATCGAATTCTGTGGAAAATCGTTAAGAATATGGCAGGACACACGGAAAATATGCTGAAATCATTGGACGGATTATCCCAAAAAGCCTTAGATAACAGGGCCATTAGGAAGAAACACGCATTTGAGCATGAGGGAGGAAAAGATGTTTCCAGATGCAGAAAAAGAATATAGTGAATTTGTGGCAGAAAGTGGAATTGAATATGGAAAGAAGCCGGTTCGAAAATATCTTTTTTGTAGCGGAGTGCATGGAATTTCCGTCTCTGGGGCAGGTATACGAATGCAGGGAGCTGAAACAAGCAGTGGATATCTATCATAAGCTCCCAGAACATGTGAAATGCATGTGAAATGGGATTGGCTTTAGGATTGAAGATAGTGAAGAATCCATGTACTCCGGTGATTTTGTGCTGATGACATGGGACTGGGTAGATCTGGATATCCTTAATTCGATCTCATATTATCGTGATAGCTCATTAGTCAAAGGCAGTTGAGGATAAGAACAACTCATGCCAAATTGGAGATAATTGAGCTGGCAGTGCCCACCATTATACCAGAATGAGGAAAACAAGGCAGATAACATATAGATTGAATAAAAGCAAAAATACGGTACAATATTCATATAAAAGATAAAGATAGGAGGAAAACAGCGTGAACGAGAATCAGGAAATGTTTGAGAAGCTGGTAAAGGGCCTTCGTGGTATTTATGGGGATATGGTAAATATTCTGCTTTATGGATCATTGCCGGCCGGAACTAATACTTGGGAATCAGATATTGATATAGCAATCCCTTAAAGGCAGGAAACAAAGGAAATGCACGATCAGATGGTTGATTTGGCGGTGGATATGGATTTGGAGTATGACCAGGTGTTTTCCATCATAAATATTGATTATGAAAATTTCCTGGAGTGGGAGACCCTTCCATTTTATAAAAATGTAAGAGGATAGGGTGGTACTTTGGGCAGCGTAGAGACATTGGCAAAATACCGCTTTCAGCGGGTTTGGAGGATTTGGCCGCCGCTAAGGAAATGCTTTGTGGAATGTATGAAACCATCCTTGAACCGATCCTATTATTCCATTTTTCATGCTATGCGGGCTATCACCGTATTGGAAGGATTTGGTGCAGCAAACATGGCAGGAGTGATCGCTTATTTTAATCAAAATTTTATAAAGACGGGAATCTTTGCAAAGGAGACCTCAAAGATCATTAAAAGTAGCTTCCATCATGAAGGAGCAGTCCGGATTATTTGGACTTCTTTATTTGCGTCGAAGCAAGACGCAGAGGGCAGATTGAGAGGGCGAAGCAATTTATTGAAGCGGTCGAAAAGTATTTGAAGGATAAACGTTCTTTAAAATTAATAATATGTAACAGGAAAAAGGCAGTTAGCAGAAGCAACTGCTTTTTTCGTGGAGAAAAGGCTGCGGATATTCGTGGCCTTTTTTTTTGAAAAGGTGGTTGGATATATGAGATTTGTATTCACTTTTGGATTCCAACTGAATGAATGGGAAGTGGGAAATTGAAATACCAAAAGATTACAAATATCCCTCTGAGGGAGGAGGCACGGGAAGCCTGTCGGAATATGAACGTGGAGGCTGCCTTATTTCCAGATGGAATTGCCGTCCTGTTTGAGAGGGAGTACATGATACTGGATGACAGGGAATCTTATCATTTCGGAAACTTAGAGACGAAGTATGAACAATTTGGGGCTTTGTTGTGTCCGGAGGATATCAGTGAACTAATTGATAAAGGGGACTTTCGCTGAAATCCTACTTGCTGAAAACTATATGTTTGATGAGACGGATTACCTGGAACTGGATCTGCCTGTGGACGAGGCATACCAATTGCTGGCTGAGAAGTATGGGCCACAGCAGGAACTTCCATTTGGCCTGGCTGCGCTGGAGCTGAAAGGCGAAAAAGGTTTTCACTTTAAAAGTCTTATATTATCAGGTGATTCAAATTTGAAGGCTGAAAGGAGGATATTGATCACTGACAGCAGATTTAAGACCAAAAGGAAACGCAGATAAAGCTAAAACAGACGCAGAAGTAAAATTGCAAAACCATAATTATCTTGGGAATAAAAAAGTCTGATTCGGTCCTGGGGTGCCGAAACAGAAATCAGGTGTTTCAGGAGATGAACCGCCCAGACTGGATAGAAAATCCATATGAAGACCACAGAATTTTCAGAACCACAGGAACAGAAAGATAATAATCGTGTGTTCTGGCGGTGAATTCTGCGTCAGGGCTTGGGAACGGACAAAACGTAGAGAAGATGATACACCAGGATATGAAAATACGGCTGGTAAAGCCGGGCGAACAAAAATGCAGTCTGAGCAGACTGTCCATAGCAATCGAAGAAAGAATCGAATAAGAAGGGACCGGAGGGTGCACCGCAGGGGGAGGATGGGCAGAAAAACGGCAAAAAAGAAGTATATTAAGGAACAGCAAAAACAGAAAGCCAGGAACGACGAGAAATTTCATTTTTCAAAGGAAGTCTGGTCCCGAGGTCCGACGCAAAAAATCATGAGTATGGCTTTAAAGATAATGTCATATTTTCCGTGAAAAATCACCCTTGGGGACTCCGGAAACACAATCGGAGATTGGAGGGAAACCGACAGGAGACAATGGGCGGTTTTGGAAAGAAGAGGACCCACTGAAAACGAGAAAAAAGACGAGAAGATATCCTCTAAGGGTGAAGGGAATAAGAAAAGAGTAAAGAAAGATACAGAGAATACTGGAATGAAAAAGCGGTTCGCAGGCGTATGTTTGCCTATATGGTGAATAAACTTACGGACGAACAGCAAAAAGGACAGTTTTGCTAAAACGGTAAAAAGATATCGCAACCATAAAAGTTGGACTGGTTGTCAAGCAGCTTTTTTTTATATCTTCTTGGGCTATTGGGGCCGTTGCTGGGAGGACTGGTCACTGTGGCCCTGCCGTTTATTTTGATCATTGTAATCCTGTATAATACCCCTCTGGCACTCTTCCTGCCCCATTGCTGGGAGGTGACACGGTGCAAAGTGTTCTGTCAGGATACTATCAGGAATTTTACGATGATATCAGGGAGGCGGAAGAGGAAAACGATGAAGAGGTGACTTATAAAAATATGCAGAATGGGGTGGCACGGGTAATTTTACCGATGTGATGATGGTTTATATGGTCCGATATGGGACTGGACAGGGAAATTTTCCACTGTTATGAATGATAAGAATAAGGAGAAGCTGAAAGAAATTTTTGACGAAATGAACCATTTTGCTTCGGAAACAACAGATACAGTACGGGTGGGTGAAAGCCTTGGAGTCATGACCTTTAGTGGATACTGTAACTGTTCAATTTGTTGTGGTCAATGGTCTGGCGGCCCCACTGCGGCGGAGCCATGCCGAAAGCAGACCATACGCTGGCAGTAGATGCTTATAACCCTACGTTGCCTATGGGAACCCATATCATAGCAAATGGGAAAAGTATGTGGTGGAGGACACCGGTGATTTTGACCGCTATGGTGTAGATTTTGATATGTATTTTGGGGACCATCAGACAGCACAAAATTTCGGTCACCAGGATATGGAAGTGTATCTTGCGGATTCCAATGGGAGTAATAGTGTGGAGGTGACACACACATCTTTATATGTGTATAACCTTTCCTATGAGGATTATATTGAATTAGGGAAACTGACACCCAGCCAGGAGGATTTGCTGCGAGAGGTTATGAGTGAAAGAATTTTTACACAGTATGCCGGCAAGTGGCATTGGCGAACAGGTAGCACTTTTTGGCGCAGGAGAAAGTTGGGTGCCAGTATAGCCAGGATCTTCGATATGAAGAAGGATATTATGATTGTAGTTCCCTTGTTCAAAGGTGTTATGCACAGTTCGGGGTAAATCTTCCTTCTGTTGCTTCGACACAGGGGCAGTATATTGTAGATAATGGGTTGCAGGTCAGTGAAAACGAGTTAAGACCAGGAGATTTGATTTTTCACGCCCGTGATGATAATGCCGATGAATTTATGTCGATTGGACATGTTGCTATTTATGTGGGTAACGGTATGCAGGTAGATGCACGCGGCACAGCATATGGGGTGGTTTACCGTCCGCTGGTTCCATCAATATTGGCCTATACGGGAAGACCATGCCGATAGCAGATGCGTATTGTAGAACAGAAATGAGGGAATATGCTGGAAGGCGGCTGACAGGGCTGCCTTCTTGAAAGGAGTAGACTAATGGATGACTATGCAGAGGACATTATTATTATATCGAAAAGTAAAGACGGGAGAGGAATATCATGTAGCGCTTTACAAAGCCCTGATGGGGATTTGGGAGGCCAGGGAGACATTCATAAACAGTCTGCAGGAAGGGATTACATACAGAAAACTGGAGTTAGGAATAGAAAAGGATGGTGAAAAAATCCCTTTTTTAAATGCGATGACGGCAAATTTTATATACCTGAAATTAAGGCCAGGAAAAAAAACTTGAGGGTGTGGATACATTATTGTCAGAATTCAGAAGACGGTTTGGAATCAGAGAAGGGGAGAATCAGGGGAGTCATATGGAGGAGGCGAAAAGCGTACAGGATTATGATATCCGTATTACAGAAAGACTTAGCAAAATAGTAACTGTCCGGGCAGAGAGCATGGAATCGGCTTTATCAGATGCACATGATAATTATTCAGATGCAAAAAAGGATATGTTATGGATTATGAAGATATGCAGGAAGTAACCTTCTCTATGGCGGGCATTCATCTGGATCTGGAAAACAGAAAAGTATAGGAGGAAGATGAAGAAAACATTAAAAAGAAGAACTGGAAGAATCCTTCCAGCGCTGGGACAATGAACTTTATAGTGGGGGCAGCGATCCATATTATTCAGATGGAGTGGATATGAATCTTCTAAGAAAACATATTATTGCTTATAAAACGCAGATACTGGAAACCGGGAGCTGCCAGAAATATATCACCGGAAAACACCGGAAGAATTGCCGGAGTCATTTATGGTAAAGGCAGAAAATTTATCAGACGGCTATAGATATCTTCCGTCAGTGCAGAGATGATGCGGACTATCAGTTTTTTGTGTGGACTGGAATTGAATCCTAAAATGGATAGGATGGCTGAGGTCATAAATGCACTCAAAATGTAAAAAGAGTTAGAAGGTGCAATTAAAAACAGGATTTTGTTGTTATGAGGAGATATTACGAAAAGCCCGACTTTAAAAAGTGCAGACTGATCGTGGAAAGAAGTCCGAGAGAATAGAACCCAAAATAGAGCAGATGAGCCTATTTGCTGGGGGAAAGCAGGTGAATATATGGACCAGCATACCATGAAAGTATCAGATCTGTATGATATTGCAATTTTCGATATTTCTCGTGATGGGGAGCAGTGGAAGAAATTCCTGGAGTTTGCAGCGAGGGGAAACTTGTATCGTTATGACTTCCTGAATACCTGTATCATCTATGAGCAATATCCAGAAGCGGGAAATTCTTTTGGACTTTGCGGACTGGAAAAAGCGAGGCGCTATGTCCGGGGAGGTGAGATTGAATCGCAACATTCCCAATCGAGATGTTGGGAGGAGCTCAATATGTCTACGACATCAAAAAGTACCGGTGGGAGAACCATGCCCTGGATTTGGGAGATCAATGATGAGAATGCACTTTGCATTCGCTAATAAGCTATTTCCAGAGGAATATCAGACAGAGAATAGTTTTAGAATTGCAATAAAAAACTTTACTAGAACATATGTGCGTGCTATAATGAAAGAGGAAAACGATAGGATTCATGAAATAGCAGTTCTTACCAGGGATGAAGCGTATACCGATGGGGAATCACCGGTTGAAAAATTCATCTTGCAGAGCGCCACATATCTGATCTTGCGGAGATGTGGGATTGATACTTTTGATACAGGTCTGTCTGCAATAACAGATTACCAGGAAGAGATTATTTTATCAAAAATAGGGATCCTCATATCAGATATTGCAGAGACAACACTGCGGAGATTTGCGGCAGTCGCAAAAGAGATCCGTGAAGATGAAAGGAGAAATCAAAATGGTAGAACTGAGCTACAAAGAAAAGAACGGGTTACTGTACCCGTTGCTGGAAACAGGGAGCATGATGGAAGAGACGGAGATGTCTCTGGGCAGATACGGGAAGTTGGCGGAGGAATACCTGGAAAGTAAAAGACAAAAGCAGGTACAGCCTGCTGTTGAGGACAGGCAAAGCTTTGCAGGAGACGTTGAAACAGATAGAGGAAGAGGCGTGGGATCTGCACGACCAGATCGTGGAGAGCTACGTGAAAAATGAAAGCGGCGGATCGGAAGATCAATCCATCGGATACGATGGAAATGACCAGACTGCGGAACGAGGCGGCAATGATAGCCCAGGAGACCGTGATTCAGGAGGTTATCTGCAAAAACCGAGATAACTGATATAAATGATAGTGATAAAGTTAAAGAAGGAACTGCTGTTGCAGTTCCTTCTTTTCTTCGATACCGGCAGAAATATCCGAAGAACTTCGCATAGAACTGCTTTTGGCGGGAACATCAGAGCCAATGGCGAGACAGAAAAATTTATCATTTCTTTGAACTGAATGAGGGATTAAGAGATCGTGCCAGATACCTGTGCCAGATGTATGAAGCTGGAGACACTATTTCAACAGAGGCGGGCATGTATTTAGATATGAAACGGACGAGGCAGGAATCCAATTATATTGGCATGAGAACGGACAATATCTGAGCGGTTATCTTCCGTTTGAGGTAGCAAAGCTGGGAAGAGATACTCCATTTGATCGACAGGGGGAAGTATTATCAACCAATAAAAACGGATATGGAAATCCCGCACCATTGGTCGATACGGTTGAAAATTTTGTGGAAGTTGCAGATGGCAAGGTGATTTTTTGACATGATTTATGATGTCATGACCGTAAATCTTTTGCCACAGCAGGAGACGGAATTGTCCGGCAAAGTTTTGGCGTTGCTTGGCTCCGATGCAGAATGGTCTTTCTCCCGCAACACTGGTTTTCCACGAGCAGGATGTGTCCTGTTCCATAGACGGGAAAGAGACACTGGCCTATTCATGGAGCATAATCAGAGACATTTTGGCACGGAGCATTGAGCAGGATAATTATCCGGAATCAAAAACGATCTGCCAGTTGAAAAATTAATAGAATTCCCCCTGGTTCCAAAGGTTGGCTGTCCAATATCAGGATTTATTGGAGCAGGCAGGAGAGGAACCGGCGGTAGAAATACCATATCTAAGTTCAGAAGCTGCTTATTGAGAAAGAGAATACAGATGGGGAAAAAGAGGAAGTACCCGACAATGAGAAAAGTGATATTTTAGAGACAGTTTTTATGATGTTACAAAAGCTTTTTCCCTGCATTCCATGACATTGATTCCTTCAAAGCCATTGATTCAGAATTTTTCAAACAGGCAGAGATAAAGATAAGCAAGAATTTCTTTTGAGACTTTTGGAATTGCAGTCCAAAAGAGATTACGGAAAATCTGTTCTAAATACAGACCAGGGTTAGTCCATTATACCATTGAAAAAGGGACTGTTGATTTTCAGCTAATGCATGGTGAGAAGGAAGGACACGGAAGGTTCACGATGCAGGAGGCTGCGCGTGTGATACAGGAAGCGATTGATGCTGGAGAATATCTATCACCTGGGGAATACGAAGCGGCTGTAAAGGAAGGTTTTTCCCTGTGTCCGGAAGAAAGTTACCAATTATATAAGGAAATGCAAAACCGAAACCAAAGCGTCAGCCAGGCTTCGGATTTTTTTATCCTGATGCCTGGGAAATACCTTCTGGTGATAAAACAAAGTACAAAAGCAACGTGGCAGCTATACAACTGTTGAAGGAGCTGGAGCAATCATCCAGGCCGGCAACACCAGAAGAACAGATTATCCTGGCCCGGTATGTGGGCTGGGGTGGTCTTGCCAATGCGTTCAACCCCCAAAAAGCCCCAATTGGACAAATGAATACCAGGAATTGCAGGAGCTGCTGACAGAAGAAGAATATGAGCAGGCAAGAGCAAGCGTTAATTCTGCTTTTATACCCCGCCTGTTGTGGCAAAGGTGATTTATAAGGCGCTGCAACAATTCGGATTCGAGGGCGGCTCAATCCTGGAACCCAGTATGGGAATCGGAAATTTTACAGCGTACTGCCAGAAGATATGAGAAACTCACAGCTTTACGGAGTTGAACTGGACAGTATCAGTGGAAGGATTGCGTAAAGCAGCTTATCCTCACGCAACTATTCAGGTGAAAGGTTTCGAGAAAACAAAGTTTGAAAAAACAAGTTTGATGTCGTTGTGGGGAAATGTGCCATTTGGCGCTTACAAGGTTTTTGACCCAGAATATAAAAAGTATGGTTTTCGGATACATGATTATTTTCTGGCAAAATCCATAGACCTGGTCCGTCCAGGGGGATGATAGCAGTAGTGACGACAAAATTCACTATGGATAAGGCTAATTCTATAATCCGTAAATATATAGCGGAACGTGCAGACTTTGTTGGCGCGGTGCGTCTGCCGGGAATCGCCTTCAAAAAGGACGCAGGTGCCGAAGTTACGTCAGATATCATTTTCCTCCAAAAAAGGACGGCTGTTGACTGCTAATACATCAGAGGATTGGATGAATATAACCTATACAGATGATGGTGTTCCGGTCAATGAGTATTTTAGCAGACACCCTGAAATGATGTTGGGAAAGATGGCCTTTGATACACATACCTATGGACCAAATTCTAATTACACAGAATTGATCGTTGAAGATGAAGAACATTTTGATTTTGAGGAACAACTGAACCGTGCTATTTCTTTTTTGTCGGCCACTTATCTTCCGGAAGAAAAGAAAACAGAGGGTGTGGAAAACAATAAAGAGGAACTTCCTGATACTATACCGGCACTTTTGGAGGTGGCAAATAATACTTATACCGTCATAGAGGGCGAGATCTATTACCGGGATAATGATTCCATGGTCAGATGGAAAGGCAATGAGACAAAAAGAAAACGGATCCTTGGAATGCATGCTATCCGGCAGTCTGTCAGATATCTGATAGACATCCAGACTCGAGGGATGCACCGAGGAACAGCTAACCGAAGGGCAGGCACAACTAAATAAAATCTATGATGCCTATGTGAAGGAATACGGATATCTGTCAGCAGAGGAAACAAACTGGCATTTCGGGGAAGACAATGATTATTATCTTTTGTGCAGTTTGGAAACAGAAGATGAAAATAAAAATGTAAAAAATCAGATATATTTTATAAAGCAGACGATTGCGCCACAGACATATATCGAGAAGGCTGACACGGCCATGGACGCGTTGCAAATAAGCTTAGCAGAATATGGGAAGGTCCACATTCCATACATGCAAAGTTTGTATCCAGTGGACCGAGAACAACTCCTTGCCGAACTAAAGGGGCAGATATTCCTGAACCCTGTTAAGGCTGATGAAACGAATCCTAATCAGGGGTGGGAGACGGCGAGTGAATATCTGAGCGGTCCGGTCCGAAAAAACTGAAAACAGCGGAAATGTATGCACAGCGTGAGTCTCAATATTCTGCAAATGTAGAAGCCTTGAAAGCTGTGCAGCCAGAAGATTTTAAGTGCGGCTGATATCAGCGTGAAACTGGGGACTGCCTGGGTTGAACTGGAGGATTATGAGGCTTTTATTTATGAACTGTTAAACACGCCCGAGTCATATAGAACTGGACCTTATGCAATCAAAGTACAACTAAATCGGTATACTATGTCGTATAAGGTTACAAACAAGTCCGCAGATTATTCTTCCGTGGTCGCAAAACAGACATACGGTACGAAGCGGATCGACGCATACTCTATCATTGAAGCCCTTCTGAACCAGAATATAATCACCGTGAAAGATGCAATTGAATCGGGCGACAGCGTGAAATATGTAGTCAACCAAAAAGAGACAACTCTGGCGAGAGAAAAGGCAACTATGATAAAGGAAGCCTTTAAGGAATGGATCTGGAAAGACCCTGATCGGAGAAAGAAATATGTTGATTTTACAATCAGAATTTCAATGATAACAGGCTCCGTGTATATGACGGCTCTTACTTGACCTTTCCCGGTATGAATCCGGAAAAAAGATGCGTCCCCATCAGCGTAACGTTATTGAGCGGGCAATCCATGGCAGCACCCTTCTGGCTCATGCGGTGGGGGCTGGAAAAACCTATGAGATGGCAGCTATCTGTATGGAGCTGAAACGGCTGAAACTAATGAATAAGGCAATGATCGTAGTGCCTAATCATCTGGTGGGACAGATGGCGTCCGAGTTCCTTACTTTGTATCCAGGCGCAAATTTACTTGTTACCAGAAAAGAAGATTTTACAAAAAGAGAATCGGCGTAAATTAACCTGTAAAAAATAGCAAAAGCAAATAATTATGATGCCGTTATTTTAGGACACAGCCAGTTTGAACGAATCCCTTTATCTGCGGACAGACGTGCTGCAATGCTGGAGGAGCAGGTTGACCGTATTTCAAATGCGGTATCTGAATTGAAAGAGGAACAGGGAGCAAAATGGGGAATAAAGGATATGGAGCGCCAGAGGGCAAACCTGGAAGCCCAGATATTGGAGTTACGGAATGATGCGAAAAAGATGATGTGCTGGATTTCGAACAGCTAGGGATTGACGCTCTGTTTGTTGATGAAGCCCATGTTTTTAAGAATTTGTCTATTTTACAAAAATTCGTAATGTGGCGGGGATTGCAACAAATGGTTCCCAGCGGGCAATGGATATGTTCCAGAAAATTCAGTATATACAGGAACATACAGGAGGAAGAAACGTATTCCTGGCAACAGGGACTCCAATCTCAATACAATGTGCGAAATGTATGTAATGCAGTTGTATCTGCAATCCCAAAAATTACGCGAAAAAAAGGGATTGAACATTTTGATAGCTGGGCCGCAAACTTTGGTGAAGTGACTACTTCACTCGAGATGTCCCCGGAGGGCGGATACCGGATGCGGAGCCGTTTCAATAAATTCTGCAATTTACCTGAACTCATGAACATGTTCGGGAAGTGGCAGACATTCAACTTCCATCCATGCTAGACCTAAACGTCCCGAAATTAAAGGGCGGAAAATACAAGATCGTGGAAAGTGTAGCGTCTGATAGTGTTGATATTATGATGCAGGAGTTAGTGCGACGGGCAGAGCAAATTCGAAACGGAAGCGTAGATCCTTCAGAAGACAATATGCTGAAAATTACCAACGAAGCGCGATTGTTGGGTACGGATCCCCGTTTGATCGACCCAGATGCAGAGGTGGATGAAGATGGAAAACTTTATCAGGCAGCAGAAAATATTTATCAGGAATATGTTGCCTCACAAGATTTTAAAGGGACCCAGGTTGTTTTTCAGCGATATAGGAACACCTACCGGAAAAAAAGGGTTTAATGTATATGATTTTCTAAAAAGGCGAGCTTATCAAAAGGGGATTCCCCGTGATGAGATTGCCTTTATTCATGATGCAAAAAATGATAAGCAAAAAGAGGAACTCTTTGCGGATATGCGGTCAGGAAGAAAGAGGATTTTAATTGGCAGTACATCCATGATGGGGACAGGAACCAATATTCAGAAACGGCTCTGTGCGGCTCATCATATTGACTGCCCCTGGAAACCGTCAGACATTGAGCGTGCGCCCGTAAAGGCATCATAATAAATATACCTTTGGCAAGGTATTAGGATAGTATCTTATAGTCCTATCATCAACCGATTTACCTGTGAGGAGACCAAATATCAGGGAAAATAGCACGTCGGTAAAGCCATAAGTCAGCTAATTACCAAGCTGCGACTGAATGGGGAGATGAAAAGTTAGGTATGAGGATAAAGCCCATACTGGTTGAACGATAGTCCAAACGGTCAATGTCGGGACTATGGCGTAAGGTAATTATTATTCGCCATATCTCAGCACTTATGTTCCGCTGTTCAGGAGCGTAAGCAAAGATAGGCTGAGACGTATATGCAATAAGCATAAAAGGATGGAAGTCGTATCCGACAACCTAACAAGCCAAATCGTTAGTATGATGCTAAACGGGGATTACCTAAGTCGAAACGCTTAAAAACTTAAGCTATTAAGTGTAGGCTTATGAATATTCGATATGGTAACGGAGCCTTCATAGTAGTCCGAGAGTGTTAATGGCACTTACATGGCGAAGGAAGGCAGTTTATAACATTAACAATATAGAAAGGATAATGTGCGATACATTATGAGAAATCCTGAAAATGTGTTAATCAGCTTAACAAAACACAGTAACCAAAAAGATTACAAATACGAGCGTTTATACCGTTTGCTCTACAATGAGGAACTGTACTTAACCGCTTATCAAAGCATTTATTCAATGACGGAAGTATGACAAAAGGTACTGACAACCAAACTGTTGACGGTATGAGTGTCGAAAGAATACGAAAAATCATAGTTTCGCTCAAAGATGAAAGCTATCAACCAAAACCTGCAAGAAGAACCTATATTCCAAAGAAGAACGGAAAAATGCGTCCACTTGGAATACCGTCCTTTGAGGATAAATTGCTTCAAGAAGTCATCAGAATGATTTTAGAAGCCATCTATGAAGGACATTTTGAAAATACCTCTCATGGGTTCAGACCAAACAGAAGCTGTCATACGGCACTCAATGAAATTCGAAGAACTTTCACGGGTGTGAAATGGTTTATCGAGGGGAGATATTAGAGGCGTTTTTCGATAATATCAACCATGATACGCTGATTGGAATTTTAAGAGAACGCATAAATGACGAAAGATTTCTTCGATTGATAAGAAAATTTCTGAACGCAGGCTATATTGAAAAATGGACCTTTCATAACACTTATTCGGGAACACCGCAGGGTGGCATTATCAGTCCTATTCTTGCAAACATCTATTTGGATAAATTTGATAAGTATGTAAATGAGTATGTCCGAAAATTTAAAAAAGGCTAAAAAGCGTATGCGTACAAAAGAGTACCGCAGGAACGAAGTCGAATTAAGCAAAGCCAGAACCGCATTGAAAAATGCAAATGGCGACTATGAAAGAGAAATGCGATTGCACTCATAAGGCAGTTGGAAAAAGAGCGGGTGACTATTCCACAAAGTGACCCTATGGATAACAAATATGCAAGGCTGGTTTATGTCAGATATGCTGATGATTGGCTGTGCGGAGTTATCGGTTCGAAAGAGGATTGTAAGAAAATAAAAGAAGATTTTAAGATTTTTCTCAAAGAACAATTACAGTTGGAGCTATCAGAAGAAAAAACGCTGATTACCAATGCCCAAAAAGTGCGAAATTTCTCAGTTATGAAATCAGAGTACGGCATAGCAATCTAACCAAGAGAGATAAAACAGGCAAGCTCGTTCGTAATTACACGGGCAGAATTGTACTGGAAGTTTCAAGTGATACAATCAGGAAACATTTGATTGATACAGGTGCTATGAAGTTAATCTACCATAATGGAAAAGAAATTTGGAAACCAAAAGCAATATACAGATTGAAAAACTGTGATGATTTGGAAATACTCGACTACTACAACAGTATGATACGAGGTTTTTACAATTATTACTGTATAGCCAATAACAGCTCAATCATCAACAGCTACAAGTATATTATGGAATACAGTATGTACAAAACCTACGGCACAAAATACAGAACATCAATTTCAAAAGTAATCGGAAAATTCAGAGCAGGAAAAGATTTTGCTGTAAAATTCCGTAATTCAAAGGAGTTGAGAAAATGAGAGTGTTTTATAACGAGGGTTTTAAACGGCAGAAAAAAAAGCATTCCAATCTAATGCAGACTTAGTTCCAAATACAATCAAATATTTCAGCAGTACAAAGCTAATCGACAGAATAAAAGCCAGAGAATGTGAGCTGTGCGGAAAAACTAATACTCCCATAGAAATTCATCACGTTCATCGGCTTAAAGATTTACAAGGTAAAACTTTTTGGGAAGCTCTTATGATAGCAAGAAATCGCAAAACAATAGCTTTTGTGTAGAGAATGTCATAAGAAATTACACTGTGGACAGTTAAATTGAGTTTATAAACGGAGAGCCGTATACAGCGAGAGTTGTAAGTACGGTTCGGGGGCGAGTATTTGGAAACCTACCATAGCAATATGGCAAGGCGCTGGGTACTTAGCCTACAGAGAGAAGGGCGTATCATACGCCAGGGTAATGATAACGAAGAGGTCAGCATTTACCGCTATATCACAAAAGACGTTCGATAGTTACCTTTGGGGAATTGTGGAAAATAAACAGCGGTTTATCTCCCAGATCATGACCAATAAGACAGTGAGAGAGAATGTCAGGACGTAGATGAAACGGTTTTATCTTTTGCAGAAATTAAGGCTATCGCTTCTGGGAATCCCCTGATTATGGAAAAAACAGAAGTTGACACAGAGGTTGCACGTCTGCAGATGTTAAAGGCAAATTATGAAAGTCAGCGCTATGCTCATCAGGATAACTTTCTTTTTAAGTATCCCAAATTAATTTCAGAGACTGAAAAACCGGCTGTTCGGTATAGAAAAGGATATCCGCAAACAGGACAATGAACTTGCGATGGAACCGGATTTTCTGATCACATTGAATGGACATACATATGATGAGCGTGAAGCGGCAGGCAGTCTTCTTTTAGAGATCGGACAATCGCTTGATAGTATGGAAAGCCGTAAAATAGGGACCTACAAAGGATTTGATGTGGTGATCAATAAGAAATTTTCCGACTGTACCATGCAGTTATGTGGAAATATGAAGTATACAGCAGATATGAGCAAAGCAGTGCCTCCGGAAATATGGTCCGTCTTGAAAATTTATTGAGTGGACTGGAAAAGAGAGTCGCCGCACACAAAAGAAAACTTAGAGCAGTACAAGAGAAATATGGAGGAGTCCAAAAAAGAATTTAATAAGACCTTTACATATGAGTTGGAGCTGAGACAGAAGCTGGTCCGCCAAAAAGAAATCAATGATGAATTGGAAATCAAAGAAGAGGGAGAGGAACTGGTGGTGACAGATAATCTTCGGAACAGGCAGTGGCCAGATGATTTTATGTAGAAAAGGAGAATGAATATGAAATACACAGTAAATATTTATGAAGTATCAACAGAAAAGGACACAAAATTGAGGGCGTTTGCTGCGGTGACGTTTGGAGACTGCTTTAAGGTGACAGGTATCACAGTCAGGGAAGGAAAAGCAGGGAATCTTTACGTAAGTATGCCACAGTATCCTACAGGTGAAAGGGGGGAGGATAACAAGCTGATATACAGCGATGTATTCTTCCCCAAAACTACGGATTTTAGCACCCTGTTACGGGGGAGATCTTAGAGGCGTATCAGAATCGGGAAGATGGAAGAAATGAGGTTGACCTTGAATATGGGGACACGGGTTTTGAGTATTACGTTCAGGTGGTAAACAACAAAGATTTATCCTGTGCCACGAAAGCATTTGCCAGACTGGTGATTGATGATGTATTTGTAGTCAATCAGATCTCTGTGAAAAGATCCTTTGCCGGGAATAACTTTGTAGCCATGCCTTCCCAAAGAAGGATGATCGACGGTAAGGCAGAATATCAGGATATTGCATATCCGGTAACAAAGATTTTCATGACACGCTGTACGGAGATATCATGAAACAGTATGAACAGAATCTGGATAAGCAGCGGACTGCGAAAGAAAAGGCAAGGTAGTTATATGGAGAAGAAAATCAAAATTACCATAGGAAACCTGAAGAACTGATGGAGAATGAGGAGTGGGAAACGGAAAACTTTCTTTTGAGGAAGATGAGGAACACCAGGTTTGGCTGGATAAAAACTACTTGATTCTCCGGGGGCTTGGATTGGAAATACATAGCGGCGTCTGGTACGAAAAATATGAAGATGATAAAGACGGTAACTTTGAACCAGATTTTGATTTTTATATGTTTTTTGATGCCGAAACAAAGGTTTATCTGTACATGGAACAGGGAGTTCCTGATTACCTGTATCCACAATTTTACCGGGTTGAGTTGGGAAGAGATTGAAGGGCAGGCATGTGAAGTTGTTTTGACGGACCAGAATATAGTTGTAGAAGACCAGTTCTTGATCTTTGAATAGCCTGTAAAATGAAAAAATAGAACCGGTATCCAGTGTGTGTTGAGAAGAGAGGGATACGTCACCGGCGATGTTTTATAAGTAATTGTATTGACAATAGTAAAAAAGGTGCTAACATAATGACTATAATAATTAGTCGTTTTTAACACTTTAATTCCGCCAAGATGTGCAGGTATTTGTAAGACCGATCCTATTTTCAGAGATTTCGTGTGATAGGTTCCACAATAACAGCAGTTCATCCACAAGGGGCTTCCATAACGGATAAAAGTTCAAGCTATACAATTAAGATGACTGATGAAGAATATCTCATTGATGGCTATGAAACTTTTGACGTGGGCGGCCAATATACAATGAACTGCTATGTTGAAATGTTAATGTATTCTGCCCGGGTAACTCTGGTGATAATCGTAATAAAATATGTGTTGACACAACTCTTAGTGTTTAGTATATATAAAATTAAGCTGTCATTTCCTTCTATGTTTTTTTATCTTTTATAAGTGAGGTAGTAGCATGCAATATATTCCGTTATTAACATTGATTTTTTCTGTAATATTAAAAATCTTGGAATTTAGTGCGTTAATTTGTATTATTATCTGCTGTATCAAGTATATTAAAGAACATAAACGTTAAACTACCGTTGAAGCATTAAACAGATATGGTTCTTCAAAGGGAGAGTATTTGTTTGCTGACTTGAAAAAGTAAATTTCAGTGCAAGAGTAAATTCCACCAGTCACATTAAAAAATGTGAAAAGGGTTAAATTTCAAAATTAATGCAACTTTATCAAATTAAATGCAACTCAATCAGCCCTATTTTGCAAAAAATGTAAAGTAGGGCTGTTTTACGCATTTATCATGTAAAGTAGGACTGATTCTTCAGGGTACAGCTGTGCCTGTCGAAATAACCATTGCAGACGCAGGGGGTGTCAGTTTGCTGTATCGATTTCCTTTAAAAAACAGAACAGATCAAGTTACATTTTTCGCAGAGGGAACAGTACCTTCTTTTGGTCGAGGTATAGGAAAAACACATGAAATGGTTTCTAAACTCGCGGGAGTACCAGAGAGAGAACTCAGAGAAAAGCAGGTGGAGCGGACAAAGCCATACTTGCAGGCGGAAATCATAAGAAAACATGGAAAAATCCGAATGATCCTGCAAGATTCATTGATAAATCAGCAGTTACAAATGATGGAGAGACCGTAGACATCTTATATGTTCTGGATAGAACAAAAGATTGTGGAGGAAGCAAGGTATGATGGCTTTTACGCCGTTTGCACGACTTTATTTGAAGATGATTCGGGAGAGATCCTAAAGGGGAAATCCTGGCTGCCCTAAGAGCATTGAATTCTTATAAATAAAAACACAGAATCTTGTTGGAAATTCAAGACCTGTGTTTCTTAATAGAAAAATTAGATATCATCAATGAGGACATTTTGTATATGTCTCTGTATTAATTAATTCGCCCACTATTAATTGACCGCAATTAGTGCAGCCTGAGAATCATAGAATTTTGTAATGCAGCTGCCATCACTTTTTTTTGTATGTCTTGAAAGCGTCCCATCAATATAATTATGTTCACAGGTCGCATAACTGGAACGGTCGGAATCAATGTTATAAATATTTCCATTAATATCGGTAAATTGGTTATTATACAAAATAGGCCCATATTGATTCTCGGGTTGAAAGTCCCCACTTTGAAAAACTACAGTGTCAGAGGAATTAATATTAGATAAAGGATTCGTTGAAAAAGTTCCAAGCATATCAAGCTCTGTTGATGGCTGGTACAAAAGAAGTAAAACTACTGCATAAAACCATACATGAGGTGAGTATTACAGATAATTTTCTGCTAAATTTCTTTGTTTTTGGTGGAGTCATAATAATATCCATCCTTTCTTTTAGACTAGTGGTTGAGTTACTAAATGAAGATGCATAAGTTCTGCGATATTGCACGTCATATGCACCATATCTATAATAAGCAAAGCATAAGCTTTTACGTTTTTTTTGACTCATATCGCGGATAACAGATTCATCGCATGAAGCTTCCACTATTTTTTCAACTTGAGCTTTCAAAAAGATAAGCCAAGGGATTGAACCAGTAAAAGCAAGCAACGAGATGTCTTAGAAATAAAAAAGTGTATCACAGCGATGAGTATGAACCATCTCATGTTTGATAATAAGTTTTTGTTTTTCAAAGGGCAAACCAGTGGGCAGAACGATCACGGGTGAAAAAATCCTGTTGTAAAAGGACCTAGGTAGTTTGAATAAAAACCTGGACTTTTCTTTTATCCCCATATTATGGCGACAATAATCAATAAAACTTAATATATTTAAATCAACAATATCTGTCATGGACTGTTTTACTAATTTTTTTTAAATGGAAATATTTTAGTTGTTGCCAAATGAATATAATAATTGCCGTAACAATCCATATAATTACAACAGTTTTATTGGTTTGATATGTAAAATTTGGATAAATTCCATCAGGGGTTGATACCATAATCGGCAAATCTCCGGATAATTGGAACTCTGACAGTTTTTCCAACTTAGGTAGAAGCAGTTTAAAAAAAAACCTAATGGAGTAAGAAAAAAGGAGTACAAATTTCAATATAACATATTTCCAACGGTTACTTAAATTATTTTTAAAAACTTTGATGGCTAATAAGTATAATAAAAATAAGGTGCTTCCAGTGAAGCACATAGTAAAAAATTATGTTCAAGATTCGTACCCCGCTTAGTAGTTAAAAATTATCTAGATATTCCCTTAACTCTTTTAAATTTTCATCGGTTAAGGTATGGTTGCCAGACAGAGCAGCTATAAAATTCTTTAAAGATCCTCCATAAAGGGTCTTGAGCATTTCCGAAGCGATCTGCGCTTCATACTCATCTTTGGTATAAGTATAGAAATACTTTCTACCGTTTTTTTACAACAAGACCTTTTCTATTAATCGAGCTAAAAATGTATTTACTGTCTGGCGTTTCCAATCTTTACCTAAGTGTTCAAAATCTCGATTAACTCACTGATCGTCATCCAGTGATTATTTTTCCACAAAATCTCCATAATTGCCTGCTCTGCAGGAGTTAAGTTTTTGCTTCATAAAATTTCCCCTCAAAATATTTTATGACTAATTATATTAGTCGTATGTATTGTAGCATTAATTTAGCTGATTTTGTCAATTACTATTAAAATAACGGAACAGGTCCAGCAGTATGCTAAAATAAAAATATAATGTCACGAAAGAGGCTTATTTGGTGTGTACTATTATAGAGGTGCAAGTGCTAATGGATAGAGAAGAATTATTTTTTGAAATATATGGATCAGATATACCGGATGGCTTTTTTTATGCTGTCGAATACCATGATGCCGAGGATGCGGTACAGGAAACTTATGTGCGTATGCTTGTAAAAAGCCAAAGTTTGCTGATGAAGAACATGGAAAGGCATGGCTGTTGAGGGTATGTATCAATATTTGTAAGAATCAGATACGTTTTTGGAAGCGACATCCGCAGTATGAGCTTGAGGAGATTCCTATTAAGATTGATTCATTCAAAGAATGGGAACTGTTACATGAGATTTCCCGGCTGCGAGGCAAATCAAAGGAGGTTTTGATATTATTTGCTGTCGAGGGATATTCCATAAAAGAGATATCAGCAATGCTAAAAATATCGGAGTCAGCAATCAAAAAAGAGACTTCAGAGAGGCCGTGAGGAATTACAGGCAGTAAGAGTGAGACAATGAGAAAACTATCTGATTTTACCAGAGGAAATGGTTTTAGATGACCAGGTGAAACAAAGAATTTTAGAAACGGCAGGACGATTGCACAAAAGAGAAGAAAACAGGCGCGACTGAGGAATGGAATTTTGTGGGTGCTGTTGTAATCGCCAGTATTGTCTTCCCATTACAACGATTCCCACATATCCAATGAGAGGGGCTGCTTCCTTTGACGGTGTATGCGAAAGATGTTTCTGGAAAAGAGGTATTGGACATAGGTTCAGGGAGAGTATTTTCGTTGACCAGAACGGAGACACCATTGGGGAAGGCTATACTTTGCAGATGGTTGCGAAAGAAGGCTACCATTATGAACTGAATATTGAGGATATGGGGACTGGTCTTGAAACAATTTTCATTAGAGATAATGATGTATATTGATTCCGATTACTGGAAGGATAGCAATGGGAAACTTTACGATACAGATGGCAGTGAGTTTATGATATCAAATGCGTTGTCATCACCTATTTTGAATTACTGTGTTTATAACCAGGAAAATAGGTTATGTACAGAACTATCGATACAACTGCATGAAGAAGAAACGGGGAGTGCTGAACTGATTCGTCTGGTATGTTATCCAGAGGAGAATGGGATAGAACTGCAAAATAGATAAATATCTCTGACAGATATCGCTAATTTGTTCTAGCAAGCATTATTCCATTACAGAGGATTTCAACAACGGAAGACATTGCGGAATTAATCTGTACGGTTCAAGTCCAGATCCCATGACAGGACAAATTATAAGCCCTAATAATGGATGTTGATCTGATTTACAAAGCTGTCAATGGCATTGAGAAAAAGAGAATTTGAGGTAAGATAGGGGCAAAAGGATGTGACAGCAATATGAAAATGCGGAAGAATTTACATGCCCCGGAACTGGTGCATGATATGATAAAAAGGCAAATGGAAGCCAATCATTATATGGCGGCTGCGCCTGGGACCGACCTCCCTTGCCAGGCTGGAAAAGGATATTGACGGGATTACACAGAAGATGCTGTTGGAGCAGCTAAAGGAGCTGATTGACTATGGTTTTGTAGAGAAGAAACTTTTTGAGGGCTATCCGTTGCATGTAGAGTATTCCTTAACGGACGGACAGGGCCGGGAGCTTTTTGCAGGCACTAAAAAATCATGCAAAGATATTGGGATTGAATATCTGAAAGCACAGGGAAAAGAGGCGCTGCTGATTGAAAAGGGGGTTGTCCGGAATAATACCTACGAAAAAGTGGGTAATTTACGCCGGGGATCCATGTGGCTATGATGGTATTGAATAAACCGCATGGAGGTGGAATTATGATTGTGACGAGTACAGGAATCATTGGCGGAAAGATCCAGACCAATATGGAGGGCGCGGAACCCAGTTTAATGAAAACGGGGTTCCAACGTATTCCCCTGCCATTTAAAATTGAGGAGGCGCCAGAGAAGACCGTTTTTGCGGTCATTCTGGAAGACAAAGACTCTTATCCGGTTACAGGTGGGTTTGTATGGGTTCATTGGCTGGCCGCGAACATCACGCGCAATGAGCTGAAGAATAATGAGAGCCAGACGGCCAGTGACTTTATACAGGGCTGCAATAGCTGGACGAGTATCCAGGGCGGACAGCAGAGCAGGGAGTGGTCCTGCTTCTATGGGGGGATGACACCGCCCGATCAGGCACATACCTATGAGCTGCATGTTTGTGCACTGATGGCCTGTTGATCTGCAGACGGGATTTTACTTAAATGAGCTGTATCACAAGATGGAAGGGCATATTTTAGATAAGCATACGTTAAAGGGCATATACGACAAAATCTAAATATAAGCAGGGCATGGGAGCCAATAGACTGGCATCATGCCCCTGTTCTTGCATAATGGGGACAAGATTTTATTGCTAAAAGCAAAAGCTTTACTGAATTAGGATTATATGCAATGTCTGAATAAATTTTTCATCATATTCATGAAATCTGATGGCTATGCAAAGAATATTATGACCCCAAGCCATAGAAACATGAGCATTTAAACAATTCTACGGAGTTTTTGTGGTTGATAAAAACTAAACAGCAGAAAAAATAAGAAACACTACTGAAAGTGATATATCTGTCGTTTTTTCCAATTTTTCTCACACTTACTTTATCTTAATCTTGTAAAGTCACCCTTTTTACCGGTTTTATTTTTTCTCTGCTATTCTGAATGTGCAGGAGGAATAAAACATGACATACATGATACAGACAATAAAGACATGGGAAATCACATTTGATCAGAAAGCAGAACATTTTATATTTAAACATCCGTTCCTGAGTTTTGTGGGAATTGTTGTGGGTGTCCCCATTTTTATTTTAGCGGCAGTTGGTGTCAGTACGACGATAGTCATATTACCTATTGCATGGATGTTTGGCTGGCTTTGATTTTATGGAAACTTTATGTGGTTCCATGGTCGCTAACGCTGTTTTTATTCATTTTCATATAAATTTGTGACGATAAGGAGGACATAAACTATGCAAATACTTATTGGTATCATTGGCATGTGCATCTGCGCTGCTAATCTACTACATTTACATTTTAATGGGAGGAGACGAGAAATAATGGGAATCTATTTTTTTATGGCGTTTGGGCATGGTAATTGTCATACTTGCATCCTTCTTCGCCCTGTTTGTGTTTATTTATAACAAAGTTACAAAGCACATCCATCCTATGTCAAAAATATGATGCAGGTGCAAAAAGGAGGGATTCCTGATGGCTGGTTCAATCATGCAATATGTTCTTTACCTGGCGGTTTTGGTTGTGCTGGCACCTGTTAGAACTTACATGAAAAAGGTGATGTATGGCGAGAAAACCATTTTCTCCTCAATTTTCACACCCCTGCGAACGGATTGTATGCAAAGTCCTTCATGTGCAAGAGAGTGAGGATATGACTTGGAAGCAGTATCTCTCTATCCGTTTTTCTTTTCTCTGGTATTGATTTGTTTTCCTGTTCCTGCTCCAGCTTTTACAAGCGCGCTGCCGGGCAATCCACAGGACTCGCCGGCACAAGCTGGCATTTAGCTTTTTAACACCGCCGCCAGCTTTGTAACCAACACGAACTGGCAGTCGTATTCCGGTGAATCGACTTTGAGCTATCTGACGCAGGCTGTTGGCCTGACAGTGCAGAACTTTGTATCTGCCGCCACCGGCATTGCTGTGCTGTTTGCCTTGATTCGTGGCTTTACCAGGGTCAAGGCAAAGGGAATCGGCAGTTTTGGGTAGATATGACGCGGATTGTCTTACATATTCTGATTCCGCTGAACCTTGTGCTCGCCCTGCTATTAGTGGCTGGAGGCGTGGTACAAAATCTGAAACCGGCAGAGGAGGTAATGCTGCTGGAGCCTGTGGCGGTTAGCGCAAGCAGTGAGATTCTCGAAGACGCAGATATCGACCTTGAAACAAAGAAGGTAACAGTTGACGGAAAACTCGTTCCTGATGCCAGAATTATAACGGAGCAGTTTGTTCCAATGGGTCCAGCAGCAAGCCAGATTGCCATCAAGCAGACAGGAACCAACGGAGGTGGTTTCTTTGGCGTCAATTCAGCTCACCCGTTTGAAAATCCTAATGCACTCACTAATTTGTTGGAAATGCTCTCGTTGCTTTTAATTCCCATGGCGCTTTTTGCTTTACCTTCGGCAAGGCGGTCAAAAAAAAAAGCAGGGTACTGCAATCTTTTAGCCATGTTTCTAATGCTGATTGCTTCACTCAGCTTGATTGCGGTCAATGAACAAAGCGCCGCTACAATGCTTTCCCCAAATAATAATGTAAATATGGGCATGATAGATCAGGCGGGCGGCAACATGGGAGGGCAAGGAAACCCGTTTTGGTATTACGGCATCATCTACCTGGGCAGCTTTTTACTACGGCAGCCTTCCAACGGATCGGTAAACTCCATGCACGACAGTTACACTCCGCTTGGCGGCTTGGCGCAGATGCTGCAAAAATGCAGATTGGCGAAGTAATCTTTGGCGGCGTAGGCTGTGGACTTTACGATGCTGGCCTTCGCCATCTTGACCGTGTTCATTGCAGGGCTGATGGTAGGTCGCACTCCGGAATTTCTGGTAAAAAAATTGAGCCTCGTGAGATGAAATGGGCGGTACTGGCGTGTCTTGCCACACCGATTGCTATTTTAGCCGGAAGCGGAACTGCGGCAATGGTACCGGAAGTAATGGACAGTCTCAATAACGGCGGCGCGCATGGTTTTTCCGGAGATGCTTTACGCATACACTTCCGCTGGAGGAAATAACGTTCGGCCTTTGCGGGCTTTAATGCCAATACTGTATTCCTCAATGTTTCAATCGGCCTTGTCATGCTGTTCGCACGCTTTCTACCCATTGGGGACATTGGCCATCGCGGGCAGCCTGGCCGAAAAAAAAAAGAAAATTGCTGTAACTGCCGGAACGCTCTCCACGACTAATGGAATGTTTATATTCTGCTCATCTTTGTCGTGCTGCGCTGGTGGGCGCTTTGAGTTTCTTCCCAGCGCTGGCGCTGGGGCCGCTGGCAGAGTTCTTCAACGGCATTGCATAAAGGAGGTATCATAAATGACGAACGCAACAAAGCGTTTTTGCCAACAAAAAAATGCTCGGCAGAGCCATTAAGGATTCTTTTATAAAGCTGGATCCCAAAACGCAGGCGCAAAACCCGGTTATGCTGTTGGTTTATCTGTCCGCGGTCCTGACCAGCGTACTGTGGGTTGTTTCCCTGTTTGGAATTATGGACGCCCCCTCGGGCTATACGCTGACCATCGCGGTGATTTTATGGTTCACCTGCCTGTTCGCAAACTTTGCCGAGGCTATTGCCGAGGACGCGGCAAGGCGCAGGCGGATTCTCTGCGGGCTGCAAAAAAGATGTGGAAGCGCATCGCATCCCGTCCATAAGCCGTAAAAATGACGCGATTGCAATATCCTCATCACTTCTCAAAAGGGTGATATCGTAATTGTAAAAGCCGGAAAACAGATTCCCGCGGACGGTGAAGTAATCGAGGGTGCTGCCAGCGTGGATGAGTCCGCCATTACCGGAGAGTCCGCCCGGTGATCCGGGAGGCGGGCGGAGACCGCGCGCTGTGACCGGTGGCACGACAGTTCTTTCCGACTGGATTATTGTTCAGGTGACAAATGAGGCCGGAGAGAGTTTTTCTTGATAAGATGATTGCTATGGTGGAAGGCGCGGCACGTAAAAAGACACCGAATGAAATTGCACTCCAGATTTTTCTGATTGCGTTGTCTGTCATTTTTATTTTGGTTACGATGTCTTTGTACGCTTACTCTGCTTTTTCAGCAAAATTGGCTGGACATATCGAATCCAACTCGGTTACGACATTAGTGGGCGCTGCTGGTCTGCCTCGCGCCCACCACCATCGGCAAAAGTTGCTTCCGCAATCGGTATTGCGGAATGAGCCGTCTCAATCAGGCCAATGTGCTTGCTATGAGCGGCAGAGCCATTGAAGCAGCCGGAGATGTTGATATTCTGATGTTGGACAAAACCGGCACAATCACGCTGGGCAATCGACAGGCCTGTGACTTCATTCCTGTGGACGGAGCCGACCCAAGAGAGCTTGCCGATGCAGCGACAGCTTTCCTCCCTCGCTGACGAGACGCCGGAGGGCAGAAGCGTTGTGATACTTGCAAAAGAAAAGTTTGGACTGCGGGGCCGGACACTGCAGGACAGGGGCATGGTTTTTAGCCCGTTCACTGCGGCCACACGTATGAGCGGGCGTGGACTATGACGGGCTTGAAATCCGTAAAGGGGCGGCGGATTCGTCCGTGACTATGGAGGCGGCCGGAGGAACATTCTCCAACGACTGTGACCGGGTGGTCAAGGAAATCGCTAACCAGGGTGGCACGCCGCTGGTTGTGGCGAAAGATCACAAAATTTTGGGTGTTATCCATCTGAAGGCTATCGTTAAGCAGGGCGTGAAGGAGAAGTTTGCAGATTCGGAAAATGGGAATTAAGACCATTATGATTACCGGAGACAACCCGCTGACAGCGGCGGCTATCGCGGCGGAAGCCGGAGTGGATGACTTTCGCTGAAGCAACCCCAGAAGGAAAGCTCATGATGATTCGCGATTTTCAAAGTAAGGGACACCTTGTAGCCATGACTGGCGATGGTACAAACGATGCACCGGCATTGGCCCAGGCAGATGTAGCGGTTGCGATGAATACCGGTACGCAGGCGGCAAAGGAAGCTGGCAATATGGTAGATCTGACCATCACCACTAAGCTGATAGAAATTGTGCGGATTGGAAAGCAGCTTTTGATGACGCGCGGCAGTTTGACGACTTTTCAATCGCCATGATGTAGCGAAATATTTTGCAATCATTCCGGCGCTGTTCATGGACTGTACCCCGGTCTGGCCGCACTGAACGTCGCTATGGGACTGCATTCTCCGCAGAGGTATTGTCCGCAATTATTTATAACGCACTTATCATCATTGCGCTGATTCGCTGGCGCTCAGCGTGAAATACCGGAAGTACCGGCTGGAAAGTTACCGCAATCTGCAGGTTTACGGCCTTGGCGGGCTTGCCACACCGTTCATTTTTGTGAAACTTGATTGATATGTTGTTAGCAGCCTGCGGGCTTGCATAGTCAATTAGAATTTGAGGTGTCTTTATGAAAACAATGAAAGATATTTTTGTCGCGCGGCTGGCCTCTTTTCTGATTTTTTACCCTATTGTGCGGCGTGTTTTATACTGGCGCAGTGACAGGTTTTGCACAGGTATTGTTCCCCAGAAGGCAAAATGGAAGTATGATTGAAATCGGCGGAGTGGAAATACGCGCCGAGCTGGCTTGGCCAGTATTATACGGATGATGCATTTTTGGGGGACGAATTATGAATTTGGATGTGACGACTTATCGAGATGGGGAGGGCAATATATTAATGTACCTGCGCCCTCTAATTTAAGCCCAACAAGCGCCGAATATGCCGCATTGGTAGCGGAACGAGTGGAAAAATACAAAAATCAAATCCCATAATGAAGGATACGGCCATCCCTGTGGATTTGGTCACTTGTTCGGCAGCGGGCTTGACCCCATATTTCTCCGGCAGCGGCGGAATATCAGGTAACGCGTGTTGCCACAGCCAGCGGAAAAAGCGCGAGCAGGAGGTGCGGGAAATCATAGCAAAATGCACAGATGGTCAATTCCTGGGCATCTTTTGGAGAGAAAAATAGTGAATGTGTTAAAGGTCAATTTAATGCTGGATGGTATTCTGTAAAAAAGCGGGGAGACGGTTTTTCTGTCTCTCCGCACTTTATGCTATAATGTCATGAGACAATATACTGCGGCCTATGGAATCAGAGCATGTGTGAAGCGTATGATATAATGGATATGTTGTCAGCTTAAATAGAACGGATACTGGTTAACGCCATTTTATACAATCTTAATAGACAGTTTGTAATACTTATATCTGATTTATTTTCAATATGGTATTCTATATTCACAGGGATGAGAGAGGTGTAATATGGAAGAGAAGAAAAACAAACCGGATGAAATACTCCTGTGTAATACAGGAAGACGAACAAAGTTCCAGAACGGACATTTGAAGATATTCTTCGGTTATGCCGCCGGCGTAGGAAAAACGTATGCTATGTTGAAGGATGCCAATGCCGCGAAGCGGCGCGTGTGGACGTGGTAATCGGTTATGTAGAGCCTCACGCAAGACCACAGACCGCCGCACTGACACAGAATCTGGAATGCCTGTCGCTTATGGAGGATGTTTACAATGGAATTGCATTGAAGGAATTTGACTTGGATGCGGCGCTGGCCCGCAGGCCGCAGCTCATTCTGGTAGATGAACTGGCGCATACCAATGCCAAAGGCTGCCGCAACAGGAAGAGGTATCAAGACGTCAGGGAACTGTTGCGGGCGGGGATTGATGTCTATTCCACCGTAAATGTCCAGCATATAGAAAGCCTCAACGATATGGTTGCCTCAATCACTGGTGTCACTGTCCGGGAACGCATACCCGATGAGGTGTTTGATTGAGCATCCCAGGTGGAATTAGTGGACATTGAGCCGCAGGAGCTGATTGAACGATTAAATGAGGGAAAAATCTATCGGGAAGCACAGGCAAGGCAGGCTCTTAATCATTTTTTAGCGTAGAGAACCAGACAGCACTGCGGGAAATTGCGCTCAGACGCTGCGCCGACCGGGTAAACCGTATGGCGGAAAGTGTGAAGGTTCAGAACAACAGTGATTATTATACAGACGAACATATTCTGGTCTGCCTTTCGTCTTCCCCTACCAATCCGAAGATTATTCGGGCGGCGGCAAGAATGGCACAGGCTTTTCGTGGTGAATTCACAGCACTTTTTTGTGGAAACGCCTGAATTTCAAAACATGTCCGCAGACGATAAAAACTCGCCTGCGGGAAAACATACGTCTTGCGGAGCAGCTTGGCGCATCGGTTGAAACTACCTATGGAGATGATATCGCGCTGCAAATCGCTGAATACGCGCGTCTGTCCGGTGTGTCCAAAATCGTATTAGGGCGTGACAACGCCGTGAAAAGGCGGCTGTTTGCCAAGCAGACTTTAACGGAAAAGCTGACCATATACGCGCCGAAGCTGGAGGTCTACATCCTTCCGGACAGACCAGTTCCGGGCTATCGTCCGCAGAAAGGCAGGAAACCCGGTCCCCCCTTTTTCTGTCGCTGATCTACTGCGTAGCGCGGCAATTCTGGCTGTGGCAACCGGTATTGGCTTTGTCTTTTATCATTTTGGCTTCAGCGAAGCAAATCTCATCACCGTTTACATATTGGGCGTCCTTTTGACAGCGGGTGCACTTCCGCTCGAATTTACTGTTTAGTAACTTCGCTGGCAAGCGTTTTGATGTTTAATTTCTTTTTTACCTCGCCGCGTTTTACGTTTAAAGCCTATGATCCAAGCTTTATTTTGTGACGTTTCCTATCATGTTTTTGGCGGCATTAATCACCGGCAATCTGGCAATACGGATTAAAGGGCAGGCGCGGAACTCGGCTCAGGCAGCGTACCGAACCAAAGTCATGTTTGACACTAATCAGGCGCTGCAAAGAGGTAAACGGAATGAAGATATTATTCTGTTACCGCCCATCAGATAGTAAGGCTGTTGGAACGCAGTGTTGTATTCTATGCTAAACAGGATGGCAATACTCTGGCAGAACCGCTGTTTTTCTCCTTTTCCGAAAATCAGAACAAACAGGACTATTGCTCAGAAAACGAGCGGGCCGTTGCCGCATGGGTCTATCAAAACAATAAACGTGCCGGCGCAACAACCGACACCCTTTCCAGTGCCAAATGCCTGTATTTGGCGGTGCGTATTGAAAACGCGGTATACGGTGTTGTGGGGATTGTAATGGAACAAGGAGCATTGGAGCCATTTGAAAGCAGTATTCTGCTTTCCATACTCGGTGAATGTGCAATGGCGCTTAAAATGAGCAGACCACCCGTGAGAAAGAGCAGGCGGCGGTTCTTGCTAAAACGAGCAGCTTCGTGCGAATCTGTCATGCGGGCTATTTCCCATGATCTGCGAACTCCTTTGACCTCAATTTCTGGAAATGCGGGCGTACTTCTGGCCAATGACACAGTTATCCCACAGGAAAAGCGCAGACAGTTGTATGGCGATATTTATGATGATTCATTGTGGCTGATTAATTTAGTGGAAAATCTGCTGGCGGTTACGCGCATAGAGGACGGCAGTATGAATCTGCGGCTGAAACCGGAGCTTATGGACGATGTGGTCGCGGAAGCTTTGCACCATATAAACCGGAAAAGTGTGGAGCATCACATTACGGTGGCGCAGTCAAACGAGCTGGCGCTCGCCAGAATGGATGGGCGGCTTATCGTACAGGTCGTAATAAATATTGTTGACAATGCTATTAAATATACGCCCCAAGGGTCCACTATAACCGTTCGCACATTTACTTCAGGCGATTGGGTTGTTACCGAAATTTCTAACAACGGTCCAGGTATCTCTGACGAGGTCAAGCTCCGGATCTTTGACATGTTCTATACTTCCAGTACAAAAATTGCCGACAGCCGACGCAGCCTTGGTTTGGGACTGGCACTCTGTAAATCAATTATCACTGCCCATGGCGGAACAATAGAAGTGCGGGACAATGAACCGGAGGGAACTGTTTTTGCTTTACATTACCCATTGAGGAGGTAACGCTTCATGAATAAATCTTTAATATTGGTCGTAGAAGACGATGCAGCCGTGCGCAATCTGATTACGACAACATTGGAAACTCAGGACTATCGTTTTTGACTGCGTCTACCGGTGAAGCCGCCATTTTGGAAGCAGTCTCGCATAATCCGGATATTGTACTGCTGGACATGGGTCTGCCGGATATTGACGGTGTGGATATCATCAAAAAAAAATCCGCACATGGTCGCTTATGCCTATTATTGTCATCAGCGCCCGAAGCGAGGATACGGATAAAATAGACGCTTTGGACGCCGGGGCGGACGACTATCTCACAAAACCTTTTTCCGTTGAAGAACTTCTTGCAAGACTTCGGGCGACACAGCGTAGACTGATTGCTACACAAGGTGTTATGCCAGCACAGCAGACCTTTTTCGAAAACGGCAGACTAAGAATTGATTATGCGGCGGGCTGTGTCTTTCTTGAAGATACCGAGTTACATTTGACACCCATTGAATATAAGCTGTTGTGCCTGCTCGCCAAAAATATCGGCAAGGTGCTTACGCACACCTATATTACACAGGAAATTTGGGGGCAGCTCATGGGACAATGATGTGGCGTCTCTGCGGGTTTTTATGGCAACCCTGCGCAAAAAGATTGAAAATACGCAGGATGCGCCGCAGTATATCCAGACACATATTGGCGTTGGATACCGGATGCTGAAGGTTTAACTGCCAGATGCAAATGGAGGATATCTGAAGAAAAAGATATTTCTATTGTGGATTTAAATGTAGAAAAATTAGTATAAAATAAGCAGAGTGCAGTTCTCTCATATTAAGAGGCTGCACCTTGTTTTTATGTGTGTGAATTGCTTGTTAGCTCATTGAATCATGCTTGTGTTGTTTCAATGTCAGAACTATAATAGAGCCATTAAAGGTGCAGACATGAAATAATGTGACCTTAAAAAGAGGCAGGCCAGGAATGGAACATGACTACTCTGCAGATAGATTACTATTATGCAGAAGATCGCATCCCCGGTGCAGTGAAGATGGTGAAGACCTGGTTTTTCTTAAAGACATGGAAAAGCTGGTTGACAGGAGAAAATGAGGTGATACACATGAGTCAGATATTGCTTCGTAACTGAACCGTTACAGAGCCCTGTTTTTTATGCAAAGTTTTATACATTTTTTTGCATTTGGCACGAAAAAGGATTTACTTTTTAAAAGATTTAAACCGCCCTCAAACGAATTTGAAAGGCGGTTTAAATCGTGTTTAATCCATATTTAACGGCTATTTTGCTGCCTGCTTTGACAGGTAAATAGCTGCTTTTTTATTATTCAGCACAAAAGCATCATAGTAAATTCTGCCCTCTACAAGCCAGCCGTTAATTCCCTGTGGGTTCTCGTGGATCTTGTAATCCGCAAGCTTTACCGGGGAAGTCATAGCCATTGGATGGCAGATTATAAAGTTTGTACCTCTTACAAAGTAATCTGCCGGGGCTACAATGATCGTAGTCTTATCAATAGTTCCCACAGCCCCAGTAACGGCAATTTCCTGGCCTTTATCCCCGGAGGATACGAAATTCTTGTCTAACTTGATTGCTTTGTAGTAGGCGGACGTTACAAAGGCGATACGGCCTTCAGTGGGCACTTTAGCATCAAACAGCACCATGGAGCCTTCCAGAAATGCACTGTATGCTGTTTCTGTGGTAAGTGTCTCCTCTTTGGTATGTGCTGCTAACGCTTCGGCCGTGTATTTAGCGATCCTGTAGCGGTCGATCGTAGGAGTTACCACCTCTTTTAATTCCCGCGCCAGTGCTTTGGCTGCGCTCATTGCCATCATGGTGTCTGTTGCGTTTTTACGGTCAATGCTGAAAGTGAAAGACTTGTCCTGTGTCAGTTCCAGTGTCTGCACATCATTCCCAAGCTCCACCGGGGTTCCGTATCGGTTGCTTTTTGCATTGATATTATAATCATTTAAAGGCACTGTTTCAACAGAATAGACATTGACCTTGTTTACTCCATCAAAATCATAATCTTTGTTGACCGCTTTATCTGTAAGAGAATCTTTACTTAACTGTTCGTCGATTGTCTGAGAAAATTTCTCTGCGTAGTTTACTGCCATCGTTTTACCTCCCTGTTAGTTTTTCATTGCTTTGACAAATGCAGTTTCAAAATCATTTTCCGGTTTTCCCAAGAACCCGGTAGAAGCTGATTTTCCAAGCCCTTCCGGGGTCTTTCCCCGAAGTCTTTCCGTGATTCCATCGGATACCAGTTCCTTAATGGTGGAAATGACCGTTTCCAGGCTTTTAAGTGTACCGGCTTCATCTGTATACTGGATCAGCTCCGCAGCCTTTACGGGGATGCCTTCCTCCGTCAGGCGGTTATTGATCTGGTCTTTCATATTTGCCTTGAAAAGTTCCTTTTTCAACTGGCTGATCTGTTCATCCTTCGAGAGATTGGCGAGGCGTTCCTCTTCCCATTCTTTTCTCTTTTCGTCCAGAATGTCGTTTAACTCATCCCGGGAATAAGTTTTCTCCTCGCTGGAAGCTCCTTCACCCTGATCGGTTCCATCATCCAAACCCTGGATTTTTTCAGCTTTTTCTTTTACCTCATCTGTCTTGGTTTCCTCTGTGCGTTGCGGATCCGCGTTGCTCGTAGGTTCCTCTGTTACTGTCCGGGCTGCTTCCATGCCCATGGCTCCCATGATCTGATCAATAAATCCCATGCTCATCATCCTTTCTTTGTATACTGCTTCATTTGGCGGATACTGGACTGTAATTCTGAACGGATCTGCTTTAACTGACGGTACTTTCTCCGATCTGTGTCCGCTTCTCCGGTTTGTTCCATGCTTCTGATCTGTCCCCGGATCCTGGCTAATTCGTTTTTCGTACTGCTGAATCATTAAAAACAGGCTCATGGCTCTAAAACTCGCTTGCAATGATCTTGCGGCACCAGGCTTCTGTAACACCATACTTTTTCGCCAGTGTCTTGTGGTTGCTTCCGTCAAACTCCTGGCGGATCTTCTTATCCCTGAGATAGCGGCATACTTTTTCCTGTTTGGGGATATACAGCTGTACTCCAGAAAATTCCTGTATCAGCTTTTTGAAACCTTCCAGCCCGATGGCTCGGATCAGTGCCTGGCAGTCTTCACCCAAAAGGGCTGCATCCGCTTCACTAAGTTCATTTAATAATTCCTCCGGTGTTTTTCCCATTGTGTAGTTCCTCCACATCCTTGTTTTACTGCTGCTTTTTGATGATTTCCCGGATACGCCTGGGGCTTACGCCGTACCTTGCCGCAAGTTCTGCCGTTGACGTTTTCCCGGCTTTGTAATCTCTGATGATCCGGCTGTCACGTTCCGCAAGCTCCAATGATGCCAGTTTTGCAACATAAACACGGCTTCCGCCATAGTAGGCGGCCAGCTTGCTGTATGCTTCAAACCCAATGCATTCCGCTATTTCCTTCTGATCCGGTGTTAAAAGGCGGATCTGTGATTCCCTAATAGAAGCGCCCATCTGTCCATCCCTCCATTCTGGATAATATAACAATGGGGAACCGCTTTGACAGACAAAACAGTTCCCCTTACTTTTCGCGCCGCTTTATGACCTGCATTCATTTAAGAGGTGGTAAGCGGTGCGGAATCCACAAATAAACCCTTCACGTTCAACTTCGCCGCGGATCTCTCCCTGCAGTTCCCAGTAGGCTTTTAATTTTTCCAGCAGCTCCTCATCCACGCCTGTTTCCAGGATCTTCTCTAAAAGCCGCTCCTTTTCAAAGAGCTTCGCGTTCTCTTTTCCAAATTCACCCAACTTTACATGGTCTCCGATGATGCAGTAAAGGTTTGCAATATACTTGTTGCTTTCTGTGTGGCAGTCCATGTTGTCGAACATTTTCCAGTAATCCCGTTCTTTATATTCCATCAAATGCTTATACTCATCATCCGGAGTATAGACCCGGCAGGATGGGCCGTAAGTGTCTTCGATATTCTTTCTTACGGAAGAATAGAAGCAGTTCTTCACTTCCAGCAGCGTCTCCTCCATCCGCTCATAGCTGGAGCAGTCCACGCCAGAGATCAGACTCTGGGGAAGCCCGCATTCTGCCAGATGTCCAAGCGCGGCATCTTTCAGCACCTGGTTAATCATGGGGATCTTAGCAGTTTCTGTATTTTTCTTCATGTTCATATCCTCCTTTGGCTTTATATCCCTTTTAAAACCGTTCATATCCCTTTTAAAACCGTTTAAAGCATTCGTGATAAGGAAGTCTTTATATATCGCTGAAAACGGATTCCTGCGCCCATCTGCGTCTCATGGTTTGGGAACGGCTGCAAAAAATGATTGCAACACCGGGAACGGTCTGCTATACTATCTGTGAACACTTGTGTTCCGGCTTATGCCGGATGGAATAGTCAGTCTTGCAGGGCTGGCTATTTCTTTTTTGCCCTTCATCAGTACATCCTCCCAAAGAGCTGCTTCTGTGTATCTTTCAGCATCTTTAATGTGACGGCTTCCTTACTGATACGGGCATATTCCAGGGCAATCTCATAAAGCTTGATCGCTGTACGCAGACTTTCAAGATTTGCCATCTGGATCAGAAAGGCAAGGCAGCTTTCCGGCACTCCTGGAAAAATATGCTGCATCTCCTCAACGGTATAGTTGTTTTCTACACGCTTCCTGACAATGATCCGCGTCCGGATCTGGTCAAATTCCCGGCCTTTCTGGCCTGTAAGCATTTGCTTATAGATCTTATCATTGCCGGAAAGAATGATCCCCACATGTGCCTGGTCGTTTAAGTCCCGGATTGCCTGTAAAGCCTGTAAAGACAAGCGGTCAGCCTCATCAATGATGATCAGACGGTTGCTTCCGGAAAGCTGAGAGATAAGTTCCTGCATTACCGCGCTGCGCCTTCCGTCTGTTGCCCGTCCGATCTTATCCGCGATCAGCTTTAATACAGATGTTGCGGATGTGGTGCAGGTATTTACTGTTACCATGGTCACACCTGCGTTGCTGTCCCTGTAATGTTCCAGCGCGGTGGTTTTCCCGGCTCCGGCATCCCCTGCAACAAGGGCAATATCGTTATATTTGTGGGCATACCAGCAGGCGTATAAAACTTCTTTTGTGTTATAAAGATCAGGATAGTACGCTGTTCCTGAAACGCTGTTTAAACGGTCTTTACTGATGCTTAAAAACTTGTTTAAAATATCCTGCACCTTCCTCGTTATCCCCGGTGTATTTCCCATCCAGGAACTGGGAGATGACGGAAGTAGAAAGCCCGGTCTCTTTGCTGACCTGTTTCTGTGACTTCCCTGTCTGCTTCATAAACTGGGAAAATTCTTCCCGAAATTCTTTCTTTTCCATGTGTTCCTCCTTACTGGTTGCTTGCTTCCATAAGTTTTCCTAAAAGGTTCTCCTCGCGGCTCGTGCGTCTCTGCTTTGTGGATTCCTCCAGGATCTTGCTGTTTTCTGAAAGAACAGGGTTAATGTTCTCAATGGTCTTTGTGTGTTCGCCTTCTGTGAACTGCTTTTCTACAAGCTGGTTGCGGGCAACGATTGCCATAACGTCCAGATCCCTGGTCGGTGCATACTGTTCAACCAGCTTTCTGGCGTTCTTTTTCTCTTTCATTGCTTCCCGGATCTGTTCCTGGGTAGTGTGACGGAACGGGGTTCTTACCTTTGCGGCTGCCTTGCAGATTGCACGCATGTTTTCATCAAAAACATTTAATTCATCCATGTTGGACGGGTCATAATTGATGATAACTTTCTCTCCCTGGTGGGCGATAAGATCCGTATGGTAGTAAAATCTTCCCTGGTACTGTACGCCGTTTTTCTGTACGGTTCTTTCGTCAAAGGTTCCGCAGAGGATCCGCAGGATTGACTTGTCATGGACTTCATTCTTTACGGCCAGGTTTTCAAAATATACCTGATCCGGACATTTTCCGTCCATGTCGATTCCGCCAGATGGTGTATTATTGTACTTGTTCATGTGTTTCCCAAGCAGATCTGTGAACTGCTTCATGGTAGGACATTTATCTTTCAGCTTCTCAAAGGTTACCCGCATATCCTCCGGTCGTTTCTTCGCGTCTTTTCCCAGATAGGTGGGGAAAAACTTACAGAAACGGTCTTCCAGGGTTTCCCAGAACCGCTCGATGGGCTTTGCCTGTCCATGGTATGGTGTCGCGTAAATCTGATTGATTCCCAACTGTTTGGTAAGGGAAAGAGGAAAATCTTTATTGAATGATTTCTCGCGGTAATCTTTTCCGTTATCGAAATAAAGTTCTTTAGGAACTCCAAATTCTTCCATTCCTTTCCGGAGGCACTGCTTTATCACGGTTGCGTCTGCGGATTTATCCCGGATAATGAAAGCAATAACCTTGTTGGAACGTGCATCAAAGAAAGCAGTGAGCCATGGGCGGAACACCCGGCCACGATTGTTTAAAACTGCTACATCCATTAAATGGTGGTCAGAAAACCAGATGTCATTGGAGTGGATGTCTTCCTTGCTTCGTTCCATACATACAAGGGAATCATTGAACGCTTTTTCGCCTTCCCTGTAAAAGATGATCACGGGTTCCGGAATTGTTTTGACTTTCCGTTCAAAGGCAGATACGGAAGGAATCTCCGGATATTCCGTCTTTGTGTATTCCCAACAGATCTCTATACTGCGTTTTTGCAAAGTCATATACAGCGCGTAGAAATATTCCCATGCGTCCGGTGGGATGTCCGTCTTTCCACGGTTATGCCCTCCGCGTGTGTCGATCAGCCCGGCAACATCGCCGTTCTTATACTTGCGCTGCCAGCGGAAAAGCTGGGACTTTGTGATCACACTGTCCGGGTTTCGCTCATTAAAATCTTTTATGTAGTCATCCGGGGATTTTTGCGCTTTCTGATAGTTTTCTACGATCAATGCCTTAAAGTTGGCTTCCTCCCGCTGTTTCCCGGTGAACTGCATCATGTCATTATGAGTATGTTCCCTTTGAATGTTGTTGTATTTGTCCTGTACTTCCTGCGGCAACGACTCCAGGGCGATTTCGATTTGAACACCGCCCCGGCCAATTCCTTCGACATGGCGGAATTCATATTTATTTTTCTTAATCGCTTTTTTAATAGCACTATCTGTTAAATCTAAAAGCCTAGCTGCTTCTTTTACTTTCAGCCATGTCAAAGTTCTCACCGCCTAGCTTTCATCAAGTAAGGTTTTAGTAAGTTCTTCAATGCTGATTCCAATCGCTTTCGAAATGTTGTACACTGCCCTTACAGATGGGTTATGTTTACCATTAAGAATCTCGCTCACATAGAACGGTGAGAGACCAGATTCTTGAGCAAGATCTTTCTGATTTTTCCCCATTTTGCTAAGCTGGTTACATATAAGCACCCGAAGCGTGTTTTTGTTTTCATATTAGTAGGTCTCGGCATTTCTCCACCTCCTTAACCGTTGAAATTTTTTTTCTTCTTTGTTATATTTATTGTGACTATCTGTATTATAGTTGAGTATACTCAACTTGTCAATACAAAAGTTGATTATACTCATTTTAGGAGGTTGCCATGGAACATATAGGAGAACGAATAAAGATAATAAGAAAAATGTATAATATCAAGCAGAAAGAATTTGCGGAGCGCGTTTCCGTATCAGCATCATATATTAGCAAAGTCGAATCTGGCAAAGAGGTTCCTACAGATATGCTTTTAAAATTGATTGCTTTGGATTTTAAGATTTCTCTTGATTGGTTAAAGGATGGCATCGGAGAAATAAAGGAGAGTAGCAAAGGATTTGATACTATAACAGATGAAGGATTAAATTCTAAATATCAGACCATGAAAGACTTTCTTGAAAAGCAAATCGTAGAGCAGACTGGAGACAATCTAAAAAATATTGTTCAAGCCTATTCGCATTTTGTCAGCCTTGTCACTATGCCTGGCTTGAATAACGATAACCAATCGAGATATTTGGAAGCTCTTCATGGTGTAATTGATATACTGGAGCAAATCACATATAGTTCGTATATGTTGAAGTCCGTATCCGATAACAATTACAAAGCTCTTTTACAACATAAGACAAAGGTTGATACTGGGATCAGCAAAATAGATGATGATATTAAAAAAGCTTTATCCTGCTATCTCACACAGTACGGAAAAGACTTAACTTTATAGGCATATCTTAAAATAGCATATTTATACATATTTTATGAATATTTATACGTAACAAAGTTCCTTTCTTTCCCTTAGTCCATTTTTAAGAAATGGCATCCAAAAAGTCCGAAAAATACTGATTTAAACGTATTTTTCGGACTTTGTTTAAATTGCTATGAATTCCCTTAGTCAGTTATTTTTGAATGGTTAGTTGCGTTTTGTTCCCTTAGTCAACAATTACGTTGTTTTAAATGCTTTTAAGGAGAAAGCCGCATAA
>VOFH01003795.1_pt1 | contig 46721 bp, 55 predicted proteins | sample 5384091 | NCBI WGS metagenome assembly VOFH01 (sample SAMN12384727, study PRJNA508395) | human gut metagenome | isolation source: healthy gut G | host: Homo sapiens
TGCAAACATGCAAACGAAGCGACGACTGCCTTTGCATACAGTAAAATATGACTTCAAGAGTATAGTAACATGCTAAAAGCCCTATTTCAAGCGGTTTGTATTACTAAAGTCCCTCTTGCAATACTAATTTCCAGTTGGCACTGTTTTCGCAAGACTTATTTCTTTTTAAAGGTGCTGATCCCGGGTTAATCTTGCAAAATAATTCAAACAGAAGTTACTTTTTAAAACGGAAAGATAAATTTGCTATTTACCATTTGCCTGTTCTGTTTTAAATTATGATAGAAAAAGTGTGAAGTATGTTGGAAAAGTGTACAAAACTGATTAAATATTGTGGAAAAGCGAAAAACATGGCATACTGATATTATCAAAGCTTTAAGGAAGTAGGGTAAAGAGGTGAAGGCTGATGCTGGAGGAGGCGTATAGAACGAAATCGGGGATTTTGAAAAAGTGATCGAAAAGGCCTGATGGTAACCGGAACAAGACAGGTAGGGAAGACCTATGTGTCCAAGGAATGTGCCAAAGGGTTATAAGAATATTGTGAGATCAATTTTGTGGAGAATCAATAGGCAGTAAGCTGTTCCAAAATATCACAGGAAGTAAGGATATTCTGCTGCGGCTTTCTGGTATTGACGGATGTACCCTGATGATTCCATTGATTTTTTTCGATGAAGTACAGGAATGCCCGGAGATCGTAACGGCGATAAAATTTCTAGTAGAAGACGGACAACATCGTTATATATTAAGCGGTTCATTGCTTGGCGTGGAATTAAAGGACATCTGTTCGATGCCGGGTGGGCTATTTGTCATCCCTTTTGATTTCGGGAATTTTGTAGAGCGAACAGAGTGTCACAGACAGTCATGGATAAGCTGAAAGAATGCTTTGAAAAAGCAGCCGGTGGATGAACCGATCCATGAAAAATGATGGAATTGTCGTTAACATACCCGATCGTAGGCGAAATGCGCTGTGGTGATGCTTATATACACACGAATAATTTAGCGAAGTGTTGCGATCCAGCAGGGAATTGTACAGCTGTATTACAAGGATATTGCCAAATATGATAAAGACAATAAGCTGTATCTGGATGAAATATTTACTTTTGATTCCCAGTGAGCTGAATAATAAGAATAAACGGTTCATTATGAAGGATCTCAATGAGAGCTTCCTGATTCTCACGTTATGAAAACAGCTTTATTCTGGTTGAAAGAAGCTGGCGCGCTTCTCCTGTATATTGTGTGCAGGAGCCGAGATACCGTTGCTTTTTATCGAAATCTACGAACCTGTTTAAAACTGTTTTTATCAGATGTCGGTTTACCTGGCATCTATGTATGTGGGATGGGTTACAGCTTAAGATATTAAACAGAGCCTGAGGCTTCTTTTCAGAATCATTCAGGCTTTCACTATCCGTAATGATCTTCACTATGGAATCTTTTGATTTGTACGAAGCCATCGACTTCTTCTTCGGTAGGCTCTACACGGTAATTTCTGCCCTATCTGAACTAATCTCGGAAATCTCGGCGATATGATTTATCTCCTCCCATTCATTGTCTGTTAGACTGTCCTTGCCGTGACTTTCCCAGGTGCAAATACCACAATTTTGTCCTCGTGTACTCCTTCATATTGTTGTAATAGGTCTTATCTCCGGTGACGGCATAAGGTTGTACGGCAAAGCGGTCGGCGTTTTGGAACCCAGACGGTATTGGCTCATATACGCTGTTGGCTTCCGACTGGTGAGAGTAGTCCGGCTCCAGATATAGATTGGATCCACGAACAGGATCATCATGACGGTATTGATGATCAGTATCCGATAGGTAGACCTTGTTAAAAAATATAAAAAAGCGTAAAATTATTTTGAGAACCACTGTGATGGCTTGCACCCTATACAGGAAGATGGTACTATAAAACATAAGAGTGCATGATTCGGAAAAGAAAGATAACGGTAAAAATAACGATAAATAAAAAACCAGGGGTGGTTACATGAAAAAAAAGAATAGTTGCCGTGACTTGTGCTGATGTTTTTGTCTGGGGTTGATCCGGATGTGGGACTGCAACTGATCCGGGTGCGGCACCGGGGATGATCATGATCCAGACGGGAAAAAGAGAGTCTGACTGGAGATGCCAATACCAATGATTATCTGAATACGTTCACCAAAGAAAGAGGCTACGATCTGATCAATTAGTTAGGTAAAGCCATGTACGATCTGATCCGGCCAGAGAAGTAGATTATATTATCCTGCAGCCCATCGTGGAGACCGGATGGGAGGATGCTATACATGCCGCAAAGGAAGGCTGGGATACCGGTCATCGTAGCGGATCAATAAAATCGCTGTGGATGAAACGGAATACGTGTTATACTGATCAGTTCGGATTTTTGAAGAGGAAGGCCGGAAAAGCTGTAACGTGGGCTGGATCAATATTTAACAGAGCAGGGACAGGGAAAACGAGACAATCCACATTGTCCTGCTGGAAGGAACTGGAAGGAGCTACCGCTGCCATCGGAAGAACGAACGGTATTTACATGGGTGGAGGAACATCCGAACTGGACTATCGTAGACAGGGGATGTGCCAATTTCACTCAGGGAGAAGGCCCGAACCTATATGGAAAATCTGCTCAGCAAAGGAACGGTAAAGGATATTGATGTTATCATTTCGAAAATGATAACATGATCTTTGTGCCACGAAAGCACTGGACCGGAACGGCAAGAGCTATGGGCCTGAGGGGAGACATCATTATGATCTCCTTTTGACGCTTTTGCACGAAAGCTTTGAAAATATGATGGCGGGGAAATTACATGCCACCGTGGAGTAATCCGCCGGCGGGCATCCACCGGAGACGGTCATAGAAGAACTGGAAGCCGGGCAGAGAGGTGGACAAGATCTATAACACTGAGGAAAAACATCTATACCTATGAAAATGAAGAAGCGATTACTACATTCCGCTGAATTCCTCATACAATATTCCGGTGGCTTATATTATCGTAGGGAATTTACAGAAAATGTCAGAAGGGAACAATTGACTTATTTAGGGTATATTACCATCATTGTTACATCGATTACGGTGCTTTTCGGAGTCTTTATGATCTGGTTTATGCAGCACAATGTGCTGGGACCGTTAAATGCCATGTCCAAGGCGGCTTCCAGCTATTCTATTGCCATTTTGCGGGATGGTAAGGAATCTCCCATCAGCCGGATGAACATCAGAACCGGCATGAACTGGAACGGCTGTGTGAATCCATGAAGAAAATGGAGCATGATATCATTGCGTCCAGTTCCCAGCTGGCTATTGCCGATTGGAACAATCATGACAGCATGACCGCAATACCACAACAAGAGACACTACAAAGAACAATAAGAACTGCAGAATGACTGTTACCATCGGTGTTAATTTATTTCGACATTGACAATTTGAAACGCATGAATGATACCTTCGGACATGAAAAAGGCGATGCTGTGATCCTAAGCAGCGGAATTTATCATAAAACGGGCAGATGATGAAATGTTTGCCGGCGAACAGGCAGAGATCCCTCTCCTGCCCGGTGGCCTTGCCAAAGAGCCGTACTGGCACGGCCGGCTATAGGGAGAGCAGTCAGCAAAATTAAAATAGTATTTATCATTCACATGCACGTTCAGAATATAGGATGCAATATTTTTACCTTATCCCACCGGAACAGAGTGTCGAAATGACCGTCGGTAACCGTGTTCAACACAGTCATGGCACCGTATGAACATAGTCCCGCATGGCGATAATATTGGGCACCCTCCGCAACAGCCGTCATTGCCGTAATCCTTGAGAAAATAATCACAGCTTTCAGCGGCCTTATGCAGAATCGCCTGTAAACTGTGTCAGACGTATTCTCTGGCAGGAACAATGGACATTTCCGCAGAATGTGCGCACCGGAGAGGACAACTGAGAGGACATTTCCACACTCAGGGCATCAGAACGTGGTCAGTAGTACATTCTGTGTACACCATACGGTCCAGTGGCATGGCTCGTCATGTCCCATCCAGAAATGTGCGGTCAGGTCATGCAGGTCAGCACTTCAGATTGTCTCGATGCAGGTCAGGATAAAGGGGCTGACCGCATTCCGTCATCTTCCAGCAGATAAGCCCGCACAGGCAAGCAAAGCTCCGGTCTCTGGGCGAACAGATCCATGACGGGCCCTGGTCACATCCGGCAGGATCAACTGCGGGGGTGTCGCGGATATAGGAGTTATGCGCGGGAAGCTGCCAGGCAGTCTCTTCGCAGATAGAATAAATACCGTTGAGAATATCATCGAAAACGTCCTGATGTTCTACACATTCTGCCTGGATCAGATCATTTAAGGCATTACGTTTGGCAAAATAGAGGGCTTCAAAAGCAGCCCGGTCACCGTCTCTTTAAAACGCATGTAATCTGTGGCACGTATCACCGGGAATTCATATCCCAGCTTTGCCTCACCGGCCTGAATCAGAAGTTCCTTCAATGCTGCCGGAGTCCTTCATAAGCCTTTCGGTCCACAGCCTTCGGAAATGGGTGAAAAGGGTGGCTGTTTCCGTGGAATGCATTTGCTGTCTCCAAAAAACGCTTTTCTATACTTATCTGTTGTGAATTCATTTCTCTGATCCTGCCTTTCCATATTCATAATTCCCAATAAGAGACAAACCGTACTAGCAGTTAACTGAACTTATTGTTGACGTATTCCGTGGGGAGACACCCTCCACCCGTTTAAATACCTTGCTGAAATAGAAGGCACTACGAAGCCAAGAGCCTCTGCGGCCTCGTAGACCTTCATATTTTCTTCTTCCGGCAGCCGTTTGGCTTCCGTAATCTTGCAGATGTTGATATATTCACTGAAGCCGGTATCGTTGTATTTGCTGAACAGCTGGCTTAAGTAATTCGGGCTGATGCCGAATACCGCTGCTACTTCATTCAGGGACAACCGCTCGCTAACATGTTCATTAATATATTTCCGGACGTTAGTTACGATGTGGTTTTATAATCCTTTCGACGGGATTGGAACAATTCGCACAGCTGTCCGCAGAAGAATTGCAGCCACTGGATCACGTGATCCACATTGGACTGCTTATAGAGGGAACGGTAGCCATCCGGATCTCCGCAAAAAGCCGGACACAATAGATTCCCCGTCCTGTAAAAGCGAAATCGACAGATAGAGAATATTGCTGGCAGCGTCCAGAGCCTGTACATAATGTCCCGGATGATCCTTGAACAGATCGCAGAGGGACTGAATTGTAGTCTGCAGAATATCCGGATCATACTCTTCAAAGGCTCTGGTGAGATCATTTTTAAACAGGCTGATGTTGAACGAATTCTTGGCGTTTTACTGCGAATGATCGGTATCGAAAGCTATAATTGCGTCCTTGGGTTCCGTATTCCGGAAGATCTGTCTCGCGTACTGGTAGGAGTCACAGATGGTAGCGGGAGTCTGAACCGGGATGCCGATGCCGCAACGCAGTGTTACATTATAGTAATTCTGCAGTGTTCCGCTGATGCTTTGCAGAATGTCTGTCAGACTTTCCACATAATCATCGGTATCGGAGGATTCCGCAAAGCAGAAAATCAGTGCAAAATGGCGCAGATCCAGAGACAACGCGTAAAGAGGCAGATATTTAGCCCCCAGTTCCCGTATCATCTGTAACGAACTGGTGAACAGAGGCATCTGTTTTCGGCAGACATCTGGTCGGCCTGAGGGCTGATGATCTCTCCGTAACAGCACACATAAGCACCGTAATCGAAATTCAGATTCAGATCTCTGCTCTGCAGACGGAACTGTTCTTCGGACTCGAACAGGGCATGTAGTAGACTGATCAGGAATTTGTCGTAAAAAGGATGAATATTTACGGCGGACAGCTGCTTTTTCCGAGATTGGGAAATCTGTGTGAGCACCCGGCCTATGGCATTTTTCAGTACTTCCGGTGTCAGTTCCAGCTTTACCAGATAATCGGATACCTGATAAGACAAGGCATCCCTTGCCATCTGGAAGTCTTCATAGCTGGTGAGGATGATAAAATAAGGGCAGTTATCCCCATAGCGTTCTCTGCATGTTTTCGCAAGCTCCAGACCGTTCATGACCGGCATTTTAATGTCCGTGATCACGATGTCAGTAGATTTTTCTTCAATAATCTTCAGCGCCGCCTGACCGTTCATGGCAGTTCCACAGATCTCGATATTCATTTCGTTCCAGTTCAGCATGGAACGGATTCCAGCCTGAACCAGAGGTTCGTCATCCACAATTAAAAGCTGATACATAGTAACTCCGTTCTGGACAGCTTCCTGTCCGGATTAAGTGTTTTCAGATGAAATAGTTTCGGATGAAACAGTTTCATTGTTATGCAGAGGAATATTCGGTATGTGTATGGACATAGTCGTATATTCCCTTCTTTGCTTTCTATGGTAATGCCATATTCTGCACCAAATTGGTATTGTAAGCGTTTATGCACATTGCTGACACCGATTTCCCGGAAGAAATCCGCGGAACTGTCGTCGTTGGAGCGTAATACCTGTGCAGCTTTATCCGCTGTCATGCCTACACCGTCATCTGTGACATCAATACGGATCTTTTTTCGGTGTTGTCCGATGTCTCATAGCCGACATGTATCCGGATGTGTCCGGCACAGCCCTTCGGTTCGATACCGTGGAAAATTGCATTTTCCACCAGAGGCTGCAATGTAAACTTGATAATCTCACTGTTGTACAGAGATTCATTATCCACCTGAATGTCCATGGTAATGGTGCCGCCGTAGCGGTAGCTCTGAATGGTGAAATAGTTCTCCAACAGAGATAATTCTTCCCGGATATCGATCAACAGGCTGGTGCCTTTGGAAATACTTTTTAACAGACGGGACAGGGAGGTGGTCATCTCGGAGATACCGGTTGCCCCCTGTATGGTTGCCATCCATTTGATAGAGTTCAGTGTATTATACAGGAAATGAGGATTGATCTGGCTTTTGCAGCATCTTGTATTCCAGATCCTGTTTCTGTTTCTCATCTTCCAGTCGTTTCTCCATAAGTTCCGATACATTTTCCGACAGATCATTGATTCCCCGTCCGATATCCCCAAGTTCGTGATCCCATTCCACAGAAGGGTCTCTGGAGAAGTCTCCGCCGGCGATGCGTACCATCCGTGTCTGCAGCCTGGATACAGGTACCGTGATCATACGATTCATCAACAGCATCAGAACGACACCGATAGACAAAATGCCGATCAGGATGCAGGCAAGGATTCCCATGAACAAAACCGCCTGATTGGTCCGCTCCGCATGTGAAATACTCTGACTTAAGTAGCAGTCCGGCATATTTAACGGAGTGGTGACCAGAATCTGTTCTCCCATGGTAGCACTGTGGATTTTGGAAATCTGTGTGGTGCCCGTGAGAGAATATGTGCTCAGGTCATCCAGAATACTATATTCGGGCGTAAATTCCTGCAAGCCTCCGTTTTCATAAATATAGGTATGTCCTGCAATGGACAGATAGAGAAAGCTGTCTGACGGACAACTGTAATCCTTCAAAGGTATGGTGAACAGATCTGCGGATATTTCGATGAACAGATATCCTGCCTGCCTGTTATTGTATTGGTAGGTAATGGGACGGATCACAGGTAATACTTTACGTCCCGCACGGTGAAAAGGATCGGATACAATACCGGGCGAAAAATCATAATCATCGGCAGTCAGTAATTCTTCATAATAAAGGAAGCTCCGGAATCAGCGTTGCAAGATCTGCGGTAGAGGAGTACGTTGCGGTTACCACCTGCAGATAATGCTCCTGTGAGACAATGGCAATTCTGGGCATATAATTATAAGAAGAATTCCGGCTGCATTCCTCGTAGAAGGAATCATAAGTGGATACGGACAGGACAGAGCCGGGATTGGGGTTATGTTCAATATAATTGGCAATATTGGAATCTGTCTGGCAATATCTGACCAACCGGTACACTTCATCAATACTGTTGTCCATGGATTCCGACAACAGTCGCAGGCTGGTCTCGGTGGACTGGATCAGAGTGTTCTGCAGATAGTGCCGGAATATGTAATAACTGAACAGGCTGATCAACAGGCACATTCCCAAAATGGCGCTCAGAGTGAAGAGCAATATGCGATTTCGTATGCTTTTTGAGTGATAAACAGTCTTTTCATGCTTTCAGTATAACATAACGAAAGAAAAACGGTAGTTGAAAAAACAAGATACTAAAAAAAGTGCATGTTAAAATAAAATAATACATCTTCTGAAAGCGCTTTTAAAAAAATGTAAACAAATTATAAAAAATTGTGAATACTATTATAAATTTTTCCATGTTATGTCTCGGTCTTTTTCGTTATACTTTAGTTACAGTCAAGGAACCGATAACAACGGATTCGTAACAGACATAACATAGTATCAAATTAACAGGAGGGTTTACATGAAAAGAAAGTATTAAGTTTAGTACTGACAGCAGCAATGATGACCACCATGCTTGCAGGCTGCGGCAGCTCCGATAACGGCAGCACAGCAGCTTCCACCGGTGAGGCACCCGCAGCAGCAACCACTGAGGCTGCAGCAGCTTCCACGGAAGCAGCACCCGCAGAAGAAGTTACTTTAAAGTGGGCTATCTGGGATCAGGAGACCACACAGTACTGGGGGTGACATTAAAGATGCATATGAAGCATCTCATCCCGGTGTAACCATTGAGATGGTAGATCTTGGTTCTACCGATTACATGACCGTTCTGGCAACTGAGCTTTCCGGCAGCGGATCCGATTTCGATGTAGTAACCGTCAAGGATGTACCTGGATATGCAACGCTGGTACAGAAGGGATCTATTCTTTCCCTGGATGATTACATCTCCAAAGATGGCGTGGATTTAAGCAAATACGCAGGTGTTACCGATCAGGTAACTGTAGACGGAAGCCTGTATGAGCTGCCTTTCAGAAATGACTTCTGGGTATTGTTCTATAACAAGGATCTGTTTGATGCCAAGGGTGTTGCTTATCCTACCAACGATATGACCTTTGATGAGTACGATGCTCTGGCAAGAGAGATGACCGATACCACCTTCGGCTCTCAGGTATACGGTGCTCATTATCACACATGGAGAAGTGCAGTTCAGCTGTTCGGTGTTCTGGATGGTAAGCATACTATTTTGGATGGAAACTATGATTTCTTCAAACGTTACTATGAGATGGTTCTGAATCAGGAAGCTGACGGTGTATGCAGAAAGTACACGGATCTGAAGACCGAAGGTTTACATTATTCCGCAGCATTCTCCGGTGGAGACGTAGCAATGATGAACATGGGCTCCTGGTTCATCGCAACCATGATGTCCAACCTGAAGTCCGGCGAATATGATTCCAGCCTGTGCGGTAACTGGGGTATCGTTAAGTATCCCCATGCAGAAGGCGTAGAGCCCGGTTCTACTCTGGGTACCATCACCGGTCTGGCTGTAACCACTGCAAGTGATACTCCCCGATGCGTCCTGGGATTTCGTTAAATGGGTAAGCGGTGAAGAAGGCGCAGCAGTTATGGCTTCCAGTGGTAACTTCCCTGCAATGATGACTGATGAAGTAGTAGACATGATCTCCGGTCTGGAAGGATTCCCCACTGATGAAGCCAGCAAGGAGGCTCTGACTGTATCCAACCTGTAACTGGAAGTTCCTTACGGTCCCAATGTATCTGAGATCAACTCCGCTCTGGATTCCTATCATGGAAGCATCATGACCGGTGAGATGAGCATTGATGATGGTATTGCTGCAATGAATAAAGCGGTAGCTGACCTTCAGGCTCAGTAATGAAGATCTTCTCTATAAAAGTATTGAATGTTTGTTGAATGTTGAATAAGACTTAAGGGTCGTACCTACGGCCCCTTTCTTATCAGAAAAAGACGCAAAAGATGACACAAAAAGCGTTTGAAAGGAGAATTGTTATGCGGAAATTAAGCCGTCAAACCAAAAGAGATCTGGTGGCCTACTCCTTTATTGCACCTAACTTTTATCGGTTTCTGCGTATTTACTTTGATCCCCATTATTTTTGCCTTTGCCCTTGCTTTCATGAAGTGGGACGGGAGTAACCCGATCCAGTGGGCCGGCATCAGTAATTTTACAAGACTGTGGAAAGATACCTTCTTTATCGAAGCATTTAAAAACACCATTATCTATTGTATCGGTACCGTGCCTCTGACCATGATCGCATCTCTGGCACTGGCTATCGTGTTAAATCAGAAAGTAATAGGAAGAGGTATTTTCAGAACCCTTTCCTTTTTCCCATATGTAGCTTCTCTGGTAGCAATCACCGCAGTATGGAAAATGCTGTTCCACCCCTCCAAAGGACCTGTGAACAACATTCTGCTGAATGTTTTCAATGTACCGCAGGATCAGCTTCCCCAGTGGTTCACCGGCGGACTGGTACTGTTCTCCATGATTCTGTTCAGTGTATGGAAATATATGGGTTATTATATGGTAATCTACCTGGCAGGCTTACAGGAATCTCCTCTGAACTGTATGAGGCAGCCAGTCTGGACGGTGCAAATACCTGGCAGAAATTCCGTTATGTGACCTGGCCGCAGTTGTCTTCCACGACCTTCTTCGTAGTCGTCATGCTGACCATCAACTGCTTCAAGGTGTACGATATCGCCATCATGCTGGCAGGCGGTGGAAGCGGAGAATTAACCACTTCAGCAACCGTTCTGGTATACTACATCTATCAGAAAGCATTTATTGACTGGGATCTGGGCTACTCCAGCTCTGTAGCAATGGTACTGTTCCTGATGGTACTGTTCGTAACGATCATTCAGTTCCGCGGTCAGGCAAAGAGGGAGAAAGCATAATGGCAATCTTGGCTTTGAAGGTTCTCGATAAGGACAGCAACACCATCTGCGTCAGCAGCGGTGAGGATTTTGTGGATCTGGTCTGCACCCATACCTATGAAGAGGGTGACCGGATCGTGCTGGAGACCGATGAGAAAAATATACATGTACATTTACAGGTGGATGATGCTCTTGGGGATGCTTTCGTATACATAACCGACAATGTATCCTATTATGTTCCTTCGGGGAAAAAAAGGATCAGCATGTCCCCTAAGGTATTTTCCGGAAATAAACATTATCTCTATGCGGAAGTCGCAAGAGAAGATGAAATCACAGCTTACCGGAACCTGGCACTGAATCCTGCAGACCAACATATGGATGTTCCCTGTTATCCGCATGCGACAGCCAATGTGGAGACCAGAGGCGAGAGCGTATTTGCAGCGAAAAACGCCATTGACGGTGTCCGGGCGAACCTCTCCCACGGAGAATGGCCCTACGAATCCTGGGGAATCAACATGCAGGATGATGCAGCTATGAAGCTGGACTTCGGCAGACCGGTACTGGCAGACAGGATCGTGTTGTACACCAGATCCGATTTCCCGCATGACAACTGGTGGCAGCAGGTAACGATCCGATTTTCCGATGGCAGTGAACAGGAATATCCCTTAGAGAAGAGCAGCAGGGCACATGTACTGCCGATCCCCGAGAAAGAGATCACCTGGCTGGAGCTTTGCAACCTGATCAAAGCAGAAGATCCATCCCCCTTCCCGGCACTGAGTCAGATTGAAGTGTACGGCAGGGTAAAACGTTAGGAGGCGCACAGATTATGAAATCAGCACATAAAAAAGCCGTTTTTGGCAAAGTGATCGTATATGCGATTCTCATTCTGATCGCAGTGGTCATGATCATTCCTTTCCTGTGGATGCTTTCCGCATCCATCAAGAGTGACAGAGAAGTATTCCAGATGAATCCTTTTGTATGGATCCCTGCGAACCCCAAGTGGGACAATTACGTGAAGATCTGGACGAAGATTCCCTTTGGCAGATTCGTGGGAAATACGGTATACTTGACATTGATCGTTACTTTCTTACAGTTACTGACTAGCAGCTTTGCAGCATACTCTTTTGCAAAACTGGACTTCCGTCATAAGAACGGACTGTTCCTGGCATACATCGCAACCATCGCAATGCCCTGGCAGGTATACATGGTACCTCAGTTCATCATGATGAGAAGAATGGGACTGAACGATAAGCTGCTTGCTATGATCTGCCTGCAGGCGTTTTCCGCATTCGGTGTATTCATGATGAAGCAGTTCTATGAAGGCATTCCCGACGATCTGTGTGAAGCCGCCAGAATCGACGGTATGAGTGAGTACCGGATCTATGCCAGCATCATGCTGCCACTGTCGAAGCCGGCATTGTCCACACTGACGATTTTCACCTTCGTGGCGACATGGAACGACTATCTGGGACCTCTGATCTACTTAAAGAGTCAGGAGAAGAAGACCATTCAGCTGGGATTAAAATGTTCATCAGCCAGTACTCTTCCGATTACGGTCTGATCATGGCAGGATCGGTATTGTCGCTGATCCCGGTGCTGATCGTGTTCCTGGTATTGCAGAAATACTTCGTAGAAGGTGTTGCCTTCTACGGGACTGAAGGGATAGCAGATAACAATGTATTTTTCACAAGCCTGTGCCGGTTCCATGTCACAGGCTTGTATAATAAAAAATGCATAATAAGGTAAAGGATAAGACTATGATAACATTTGACGAAAAGAAATATCCGCAGATCACAGATGCGGAGATCAAAGACGCTCTGCAGTTTTCCACGGAGCAGGTAATCCGGGATCTGCCGGAATTTACAGAGAAGTTCCAGAAAGCATACAGCGAGAACGGTTTCTATCAGCCGATTCCGAACAATTACTGGACCTGTGGGTTCTGGACCGGAGAGATCTGGCTGGCTTATGAATATTCTCAGGATGAAAGGCTGAAAAAAGCCGGGGAAGTTCAGGTAAAGAGCTTTTTGGATCGTATAGACAAGAAAATCGAAGTGGATCATCACGATATGGGATTTCTGTATTCCCCTTCCTGCGTGGCAGCTTATAAGCTGACCGGCAGCAAAGAGGGCAGAGAAGCAGCCATCAAGGCAGCAGACCAGCTCATCACCAGATATCATCCGGTAGGGGAGTTTATTCAGGCATGGGGACCCATGGATGCACCGGAGAATTACCACCTGATCATTGACTGTTTACTGAATCTGCCTCTGTTGTACTGGGCATCCGATGAGACTGGAGATCCGAAATACCGTGACATTGCGGAGAAACATATTCATACCGCTGTTGCCAATGTGATCCGTGAGGATTATTCTACCTGGCATACCTTCTTTTTTGATATGAAGACGGGAGCACCGGATCATGGTGCCACCTGTCAGGGATACCGTGACGGTTCCGCCTGGGCGAGAGGTCAGGCCTGGGGCGTCTACGGTATGGCACTGGCTTACCGTTATACCGGAAGAAAAGAATATATTGATCTGTTCCGGCATGTAACAGAGTATTTTCTGGCACATCTGCCCAAAGATCTGGTACCTTACTGGGATCTGGAATTCACCGACGGGGATGACCAGCCGAGAGATTCTTCTTCCGCTTCCATCGCGGCTTGTGGTATGCTGGAAATGGCGAAATATCTGGAGCCGGAAGAAGCAGAGCATTACATTACACTGGCAAAACAGATCATGCGGTCTGTCTATGTGGGCTATGCCGTAAAGGATCCGAAGGAATCCAACGGACTGGTGCTGCACAGCACCTACTCAAACCATTCTCCTTACAATACCTGCAATCATTACGGCGTAGACGAGTGCAATTCCTGGGAGATTACTTCTACATGGAGGCACTGACCCGGTTATTGAAGGATTGGAGAGAGTACTGGTAGATTATATTAAATTGATATCATACGAAGCCCATACAGATACGCATGCCTTGATGTAAGGTCTCCGAGTGTGGATTTTCTAAAGAAAAGTGGCTTAGTTTTTCTCATTATGACGGGCCCGCCTACAGTCGACATCCATGTCGACGATCGGCTGACGCGAACATCGTGTTCGCTTTCGCCCTGTTGCCAGACCACTTTTCAAGAAAATCTCACACTCTACGACAAACATCTTCGGCATGGCATCCTGTCTGGGCTTCTGTAAGAAGTATTTCTAATATAGGAATATAGTTACTACGTTTGTTATTTTGGAGGGACTAACTGCATGAACTTACATAGCAAAAAAGATTTTCAGGACTGTATGTTATCTATCCTGGAGCCGTTAAAACCCTATTACAGTGAAGAAAAGGCGAGATTGACGTTGGGCGTTACCATGGCACATTATGACATCGGTGCCACATGGATGGAAGCCTTTTCCCGTCCCTTATGGGGACTGGTGCCCTTTTGGGCAGGCGGTGGAAAAGAGCCGGAATTCGAAGAGATCTATCGCAAGGGCCTGACGGCCGGAACCGATGAGAAGAACCCGGAATATTGGGGAGAATGCACCTCTTTTGATCAGAGATTCGTGGAGATGGCAGCCATTTCCTATGGCATTATGTTTGCCCCGAAGTGGTATGGGATCCTCACGGAAGCACAGAAGGAGAATCTCTGCAACTATTTAAATAAGATCAATGAGCATCCTCTGCCGGTGTGTAACTGGATCCTGTTCGCCGTACTGGTGAACATTGCAATGAAAAAGGTGGGACGCCGGTATAGCCCCGAGATGCTGGAAGAATATCTGGAAGGGCTGGAGACCTTCTATCTGGGTGAAGGCTGGTATCAGGACGGAGATTCCGGTCAGAAGGATTACTATATTTCCTTTGCCATCCATTTTTACAGCCTGATCTATGCCGTGATTATGGAGAAAGATGACCCGGAGCGGGCAAAAAATACAAGGCGAGAGCCATGGAATTTGCAAAACAGTTTATCTACTGGTTCGATGAAGAGGGTGAGGCCATTCCTTTCGGCAGATCCCTGACCTATCGTTTCTCTCAGGTAAGCTTTTTCAGTGTCTGCCTGCTGGCAGGACTGGAGCCGTTCCCGGTTCCCGTGATGAAAGGTCTGATCGCAAGGCATCTGCGCACCTGGCTGAAGCGTCCGATCTTCGACAGAGACCATGTGCTGACCATCGGCTATGGATATCCGAATCTGACCATGGCGGAGCGGTACAATGCCCCGGTTCTCCTTACTGGGGCATGAAGGTGTTTGCCTTTTGCTGCTTCCCGATGATCATCCCTTCTGGAGTGTGGAAGAGGCACCATTGCCGAAGCTGGCACCGGCCTGTCCCCAGAAGTATGCCGATCTGTTTGTCTACCATTACGGCAATCACACCACAGCATTTGCACCAGGCGTCTACAGCCCTAACGGACACGGCCAGATCGTGGCAAAATACGGAAAGTTTGCTTATGATACCCGGTTCAGTATCAGCGTGGCAAAGGACTGGTACTGGTATTTTCCGAGAAAGAACCGTTGGAGAATAAAAAACGGTGCACAGCTGTTGCAGGCTTTGCAGGAAATGAAACGGGTCTTCGAGGAGAAGAAGGCAGAGATCGGCGCTACGCTGGGAAAACAGGCGAAGGAAGAAACGGAGAACAATGCCGGGAAAAATAAGAAAGCAAAGGGAAAAGCAGAGGAAGCGGCAAAGCCCCAGTTTGCAATTTTTGCCTTCCGCAATATCGGCAGAGTGATCGAATATGCCGCCGTATTACCGGCGAACCTGCGGATCAACAGCACGTTGTACCGGATGGAAGACGGCACCTGCTATGTCTATGTGCAGAAGGGCGGTGCGTCCTACGAGCGCTACAGTAGAGCCTGCATCCAGGCTATGGAATTCGCAGCGTTGTATGCCGCAGACGAGCAGAAGATAAGATATCTGGAAGAACACGGTGAATGCCTGATCCGGGAGAAAGCACTGAAGAAACTGCGTGCATAATACTGCACCATAGGAATCTGCATGACTGCTTGTAGATTAAGCAGATTCAGGATATGCTCCATGGGGTATCTCCCGCTACCTTCGCCATATCCTCCGGCAGAGGTGCTGTGAACTGCATTTTCTCGCCGGTGATGGATGGACAAAGGACAGCTTCCAGGCATGCAGCGCCTGTCGCTGTATCAATGCCATATCGGGATTGTACAAATAATCTCCGATCAGGGGATAGCCCAGGTATTTCATATGAATCCGTATCTGATGGGTGCGGCCGGTCTCTAAAATGAGAGAGACCAGGCTGTGCCCGTTTTTTTCGTCCAAAACCCGGTAATGGGTAACAGCGGATTCCCCTTTTTCAAAATCCACACAGCGTTCAATGATAGAACCTTCTTTACGTCCCAAAGGAGCGGTGATCGTACCCTCAGAAGGCAGCACAGAGCCTTTACAATGGCAAGGTATTCCCTTGTGATACTGGAACTGGTCTTGTTGGCGATCATGGTGGACAACATTCCGGCACTGACATAATGCTTGGCTATAATGGTAAGTCCGGAGGTATCCCGGTCCAGACGATTAATACAACGGAACACAAAGGGACAGTTCTGCTGTGCAAAATAATAGGCAAGGCCGTTTGCCAGGGAATTGTAATAATTGTTCATGGAAGGGTGGATCGGCATGCCTGCCGGCTTATTGATCACCATGAGATCCTCGTCCTCGTAGATGATATCCAGCGGCAGCTCCACCGGTGGGATTTTTTCCGAGGAGTGTTCCTCGTGGATATGCAGCGTCAAGGTATCTCCCGGCTGCAATATATGATTCATGAAGCAGGGAATCCCGTTTGCCTGCACGGCGGTGGGGTCTTTTTAACTGCACCAGATTCTGGGAAGAAAACCCTTTCTGCTTCAGAAAATGGTTGACCGGCAGGGGTGATATGAAATGATCTGTTGTATAGGTTAATGTACGTTCCATAAAAATTGTGCTTTCTAAATTATTATTTATGATACATAACGATGGTATTTTTCATACTCTCTTTGCTTGGGCGGCTATCGTGATCAAATTTGCGGTACAATTTATCCACGGCGGCTGCTTTATACGGGTGAACTTATTGTATCATAACACAATTCCCACGTTGTAATAAACAGCTATTCTCAGGATCGGGCAAAATCGGACAGTCCAGGGAGCAAATAATGTCATTTCAGAAGCAGATTATGTTTTCTATAATATCGTTAAAACAAGTTTGTGCTTCTGCAAGCACAGATTATGAAAAAGCTGATGCTCCGAAGCAGAGGAATATTGCGACAGAGATTGGGTAACAGAGCAGATTTGCAACGAAAATAATGAGTGAGAAAGGTATGGTGGTTTGTATGGAAAAATACGCATGGCGGGGAAAAATTGTACCGGGAATGCAGGAGGAATATAAGAAAAGACATGACAATATCTGGCCGGAGATGAAGGAAGTCCTGGCAAATGCCGGAATTGTAAATTACTCTATCTGGATGCAGGGCGAGGAACTGTTCGGTTATTACGAATGTGAAAAGGGCGTCGACTATGCGGCAAAAGTGCAGGCAGAGAGCGATGTAGTGAAAAAATGGGATGAATATATGAAAGACATTCTGATCATGGAGAAGGATCCTGTTACAGGAGCACAGCCGCTTCTTACACAGGTATTCAGTTTCAGATAAGGGAGGCTGTGGATAGCTTATGGGAAAATATTATCTGGCTGTGGATATCGGTGCTTCCAGCGGACGACATATCCTGGGGCATCTAGAGAACGGAAAAATAGAGTTAGAAGAGATCTACCGTTTTGAGAATGGCATGGATCATAAGGACGGCAAGCTTCTGTGGAATGTGGAAGCGGCTGTTCGGTGAGATTCTGAACGGAATGAAAAAATGCAAAGAACTGGGCAAGCTTCCGGTCAGCATGGCAATCGACACCTGGGCTGTGGATTATGTTCTGTTAGACGAAAAGGATCAAATTCTGGGTGATACTTACGGTTATCGTGATCATCGTACGGACGGCATGGACGCGGAAGTGGCAAAGATCCTGCCGGAGACAGAACTGTATGCAAAAACGGGCATTCAGAAGCAGATTTTCAATACCATTTATCAGCTGATGGCAGTAAAGCAGCAGACTCCGGAGCTTTTACAACAGGCAAAGACACTTCTCATGCTGCCGGATTACTTCGGTTTCCGTCTGACGGGCAATAAATTGTCGGAGTACACGAACGGTTCCACGACACAGCTGGTGAATCCCGATACCTTCCAGTGGGATAAGGAGCTGATCCGTAAGCTGGGTTACCCGGAGGATATTTTTCTGCCGCTGCAGATGCCCGGAACGAAAGTGGGCCAGCTGCTTCTGGAGATTCAGAAGAAAGTAGGATTCGATCTGGAAGTGGTACTGTGTGGAAGCCATGACACCGCATCGGCCGTAATGGCAGTTCCTCAGACAGAAGGAGACGGCATTTATATCAGCTCGGGAACCTGGTCTCTCATGGGAATCGAATCCCTGAAACCGGTCATTACAGAGGATGCCGCAGCGGCCAACTTTACCAACGAGGGCGGTTACGATCACCGGTTCCGTTTCCTGAAAAACATTATGGGACTGTGGATGATCCAGTCTGTAAGACACGAATATAACGATGCATACTCTTTTGCACAGCTGTGCGATATGGCGGAGGAAAGCAAGGAGTTCCCTTCCAGAAGCCCCGGATTATGCCAACACTGATACACCAACCTGGCTAGGTGAACTGTACGCCTGTGGTGCCGTTGGTGAAATGGTTGCCGACCTGGAACGCGCCGGTAAGCGCCATGCCGTTATCACCGGCGTGGTCGAGGGCGGTGACCCCAGTGTGCAGGCTGAAATTGAAGATTGGTGCCGTGCTGCACAGGTGCGCCGCCGCTTCCGCGATACCAACCTTGCCCAGATCGGCCGCCCGTACCCCGGTATGATGGACCTGTACATTGACGAAACCAACCTATACAACCGCATGTGGCTTTACACCAAGCAGTTTGACTGGGAAAAAATGTGGGCCATTGCCGATAATGTTACCGATGAAGAAGCGATTCGTGCCAAGGCACAGGATATTCTGGATACCTTTGATATTGAGGGCGGCGGCACGATCGAAAAGGTCTGGGATATGGCCCGTTATGTTGTTGCCTTTGAGCAGTGGGTCAAGGACGAAAAGATTGCGTTTGTGGCTTCCCACTACGACGGTTTTGCCAAGGGTGTGGCCGGCAAACTGGACTCCATGCTGATTCCTGCATTCTCGATGCTCATCAAGCAGGGCACTGCCTGCGCGGTTGAGGGCGATATCAAGGTTTCGATGGCAATGTCCATCCTGAAAACCATTGCGGGCTGCGGCCAGTTGAGCGAGATGTACTCCATCGACTTCAACGAGGATATCTGCATCATCGGCCATTCCGGCTCCGGTGATGCAGATATCTCCAAGGCAAAAAAGCCGACCATGAAGATCGTGCCCGTGTTCCACGGCAAGACTGGTGGCGGCTATCTGACCCAATTCTATCCACCGGTTGGCGATGTGACCTATCTGGCCATCACGATGGGTGGGCGTAGTGCCCTGGATGGTACCGGGCGGCAGAGAGATCGCAGTAGCTACCTCCGAACTGATGAAGAAATACGATCTGGCGATCTGGGCACATCACGGAACCTTCGCAGCAGGAAAAGATTTCGACCTGACTTTCGGTCTGATGCATACCGTAGAAAAATCCGCAGAAATTCTGGTGAAGATGTTGTCCATGCAGCCGAATAAGAGACAGACCATTACCCCCGATGATTTCCGTCATCTGGCAAAGGACTTCGGTGTGACCCTTCCCGAGGAATTTTTATACGAAAAATAACGATCCGAGGGACACACGAAGGAGCCTCGAACCGTTATATCTTGAATGCCTGACGTTATCGGCGCGATTTTAAACGCGCCTCGTTAGGTGTCATATCATACATTTTTTTGAACTGTTTGTAGAAGAAGTTCTGATTCTCATAGCCTACAGACAGGGCGATCTCAGACACCGGCAGCGCCGTGTGGGAGAGCTGATTTATAGCGACCCGCATGCGCTGCTTTGTCTGTATTTCCTTGAAGGTGGTACTGGAATATTTTTTTGATCATACGGCTCAGGGAAGAGGGGGTGTACCCGATCTGTGCAGCCAGTTCGTGAAGAGTTCCGATATCATAATGCTCCGCCAGGTATCTGCGTACCACCACCATCAGGACATTGCTCTGCTCATCTTTCTGGTCTAATAAAATATTTTCCGCATTGCTTAAGATATGCATGAACAGCAGGGCAAAGGTGTGTTCCGAGAGCTTATGCCAGTTCTGAGGCTGCTGTAACAGAAGGAAGACCGCATTGTGGATGAGGTTCTGGATGCAGGGATTGTCGGAGACGGTAAAGTACAGATACTGACCGACACAACTGTCACCTTCCAGCGCATTGATGATAAAATCCGCCAGAATATTATCCTTGTTGATCAAAGTCAGGATATTCTGGAAATAGGCGGGGCGGATGATGATGTTAATGCCCAGATCTTCCTGGCCGCAGGCTATTACCGCATGTTCGATATGTTGGTTCATAAATAGAAGTTCCCCGGGGCGGAGACAGATCTCTTCTTCATTTATGACATGTGTGACAGAACCGGAGAGACAATAAAAGATCTCCACGTAATCATGTTTATGCTTTGGAAAATCCACAAAGCGGGTGTGGCGACGCAGAGTAATATCATCTTCGGAGTGTTCCAAAAATTTATCACTCTCTACTACAAAATCCTGTTTGCTGGTGTAGAGATTCTTCTGAACGGCAATATTACCGTCTAAAATCTGTTGTTCCTCCGGTGTGATATAGGCCAGATCCAGAAAACCGTTCTCATACATATCGATCGTCATTCCTTTCAGCAACCCGCAATTTTGAACTGCGGGCAGGTTTTTCGACTGAGTTTATTTTACAGGAAAGAGACAAAAACCTCAAGATGTGTGCAAAAAGTGATTCTGCATTGCACGTGTCATTTTTGTGTTGTATATTAATAATGATTGTGAACAATAAGCAGCTTTGCACCGGCAGTCCAAAGTGTGCAGGTTGTGGAAAGATATGAGGATTTGTATGGCAGATACCACAGTTAAAAAGATCATCTGCAGTTCCTGTGGGGCAGAATTTGAGGATACCCTTCCGAAGTGTCCCTATTGCGGAAGCCTGAATTACAAGGGCGCCGAAGCGGAATATCTGGGGAAACTGGAAAGCATGCGGCAGGATATGCAGCAGTTGGAGCAGGTACCGGAGAAGGAACTGAAGAAAAAACTGAAAAAGAAACAGAAATTTGTGATTAAGCTTCTGATCTTATTGGCGGCATTGGCAGCGATACTTGCGGTAATTGTGTTCCGGGTGCAGTATATAGAACCCAGGGATGCCAGAGCAGATTATCTGTGGGAAAAAGAGAACTTTCCGATACTGGACCGTCTCTATCAGGAGAAGGATCTGGAAGCACTGATGGATTTTTATGAGCAGGCTGTCGAAGAGAACAGAACCATAGACCGATGGGAACACAGTGGTATTTTCCGCTGGCTCATGAGCTGTCGGGATGCGAGGGAATATCTGGCACTGGAGCAGAGTGGAGAGACTTTGAATGAGTATCAGCAGGCATTGCTGCTGGATGATTATTGGATGATGCGGGGACTGGACTACAGCGAGGTCATTCTGACGGAGAAAGACAGGGAGTATAGCCGTCCTTATGTGGAAGCAACCCTGAACAGTCTGGCAGACCGTTATACGTTTACCGCGGAAGAAGAGAAAAAATTCGAGGATAGTCTGCGAAATAATTACGGTTATCCCAGATATGAGGATTGCGAGGAATACATTAAGAAGCATAACGAATAGGAAAGGATCATAAAAGCAATGATGAAATGTAAATATTGCGGGGGCAATCTGACATTGGAGCAGGCATATTGTCCGCATTGCGGAAGACCGAATGAAGAAGCCGCACAGCATGTCAAGGACATGGAGCATTACAAGAGCAACTTTGAGGATACCAAAAGTGATGTCTATGAAGTGGCGGAGAAAAATACGGAGATCATGTCACATATGATAATCATCACAGTGCTGGTGATCCTGTGTGTGGTGGTGTTTGTAGTATCTGCCCGTAGTTGGAGCATCCACAGAGGCTTGCTGCAGTTTGATGCAGGGATCCGGCAGAGCAGCTATATGAAACAGATGGAACAATATCTGGAAGATGAGGATTACATAGGTTTATCAGCTTTTTGCGACAGGCATTACATCCGGCCTTATAGCAGTAATAATAATTATGAAAAATATCAGCTGCTCATGGAAGCCAGCGGAGCGTATCGTTACTTTTATGAAAGTCTGATGAAGGCAGTTACGATCAACTCCGGCAATGTATCCATACTTCCCGGTCTGTATGAAAATATTTCGGATTATTACGAGCAGCTGGAAAGGATTCTGCATCCTGTGGATAATGATTATAGGGCAAAACAATATCGGGAACTGCCGGAGGAGCAGAAGGAAGCCATTCTCCGGATGGAAGAGAATGAGAAGGCACTGCTGCAGACCTATTTTGGCATGACCCCGGAAGAGGCAGAGAATTTCGGTACGATGTCAAATGCACAAAAAATCTTATTCCTGGAAGAAAAAGGCGAGGTGATGGGTTATGGTAAATCTGAAGAGTAAGCTGAAACAGGCACAGAAGCAGAGAGGCGCGCTGCTTGTGATGAATCTGGTGATCATAGCCCTGTGCCTGATATTGTTTTGGGGAACCATTCATATGTTCCGGCAATTAAATGACGCCTTTTCCCGTCCTGCGAAGACCAACTGGATGGAGAATAATGTACAGAGTGAAAATTATGCTTATTTAGTAGTAAATTATCATGAGGATATGGTGTACGGCGGCTTGCTGTCCGGAACGAAAAAGGAATGCTATGGTGTGGCGAGATATTTTGAGGCGGCGTCCATGTATAAGGCATTTCTTCAGACCGGAGATACAGAACGTGCCACCAGAGAAAAGGAGAAGATGGATGCCGCATATGAAGAAATGGGTGACTGGAATATTGCAGCGGACAGCATCCGGGAAAGACTTGGACTGGACTGACAGATTTGCTGTAGGAATACCTGCGATATTACTGGCAACCTGTCAGACAGTGGGATGCCGGATCAGTATAGAATACCATACTTCCGTACATAGAACGATGCAGTCTTGGCTGGAACAGGTTCCTATAGCAGGCTGGATTTTATGGTGGATAGCAGAGACATTACTTTTTGGACAGATGCTGCGATGGCTGTTTGTACATGCAGGGAGAGACAAGGCAGTTCAGGAGGACGGTATCGGGAAAGGTATCGGAAAGAGAATATTTTGATTTTTGCAGGATTGTTGATAGCCTGGCTGCCGGTGCTTCTTTCCCATGATCCCGGATTTTATAATTATGATATTTACGGGCAGGTGCCTCAGGTGATGTATCCGGAGGTACCGTATAATACACACCATTCGTTACTCAGCACGTTGGTCATGGGAGGCGTTATCACGATAGGATACCGGATCTTCGGGACGATGGAGAAGGCAGTATTTCTTCACTCCTGCTTCCAGATGATACTTTGTGCGGCGACCTTTTCCTACAGTCTGGATTTCTGGTATCGGCGATTGAATAGAAAATGGCTGTTGGGAGTCGGATTTTGTTTTTATGCTTTTCTGCCGACGATTGCCTTGTTTTCCGTCAGTACGACCAAGGATGTGGTATGCTCTCTGGCACTTTTTATTGCATTTCACCTGTTGTATGAATTGTATGAGAATACGGAGGGATTTTTCGGAAGAAAGAGAAAATCGCAGCATTATCGTGCAGCCTGATCGTGGGAGCGCTGTATCGGAAAAATGTAATTTATGCGGTTTTTCTTTATCTGGTGTTGTGCGCGGTTTTCTGTAAAAAGCAGAAAAGGAAAGATCATTTCACTGTTTGCGGGAACGATTCTGCTGACCATGCTATTGTCTGTGGGAATGGAAACTCTGCTCCATGCGGAAAAAGGTTCCGCGGTAGAGGCTCTGTGTGTACCGCTCAACAGATTGCAAGGGTATATACAGATAAGGGAGAAGCGGCGTTTGACAGTGAGGAATTGCAGCTGCTGGATCAGATCATGGACAGAGAACAGTGGTCACAATATAATCCGTTTCTGGCAGACCGGATCAAAAATTATGTGAATAATGAAGAACTTCTTCAAAATAAGTGGGAGTATCTGAGACTATGGTTCCGAAAAGGATGGCAGTATCCGGGATGTTATCTGAGAGCCTTTCTGGATAATACGTATCAGGCCTGGTATCCGGGGACATCGGTTGTGGATGATCCGGACGGTGATATTTATTACTTTGATTTCGAGGGAAGAAATGTACTGGAAATGAAGACGATCAGTTCCCGGCTGACAGAATTTTATCGTAAGATATCGCTGGAATATTATTACCAGAAAATTCCGGTGATCCGTGCGTTGTTTGCAATCGGCACCTATTTCTGGCTGGCAGTGATCCTGTTTTTCTACGGCATCCGGCGGCGGAGGGCAGAGATATGGAACAGCTGGCTGCTGGTTCTGGCACTGTGCCTTACGGTCTTTCTGGGTCCCATATCCCTGGTGCGTTATTATCTGCTTTTATTTTATGCAGCTCCGGCAGGTATCTTCTTATTAGCAGATAGACCTTGACAAATCACGGAAGCATGCACTACAATTACTTGCATACGACAATGACGATGAAAAGGATCAGTACGATCGGAAAGCATCCCAGAGAGAGGGAAGGACACGGTGGCGTGCGGCTGGGAACCCCTTATGACAGAGGATCGGAAACCTCCCTTGGAGTCCTGTGCGAGACGCAATGTACCTGGAAGCGGCGAAGCATAGCGTAGAACCGGCGTTAACGGTGACAGAGCAGGATACATATTTGTATCAATCGGGGGGTGGTACCGCCGAGTGATCGGTCCCTTTTTCGGGAGCGATGACCCGGCGTTTTTTCGTTTCCGAAGATCGTATGAGCAGTTTATTTTCAGAAAAAGAAAAGGAGAGAGAAAATGGCAGACAAGAAAATGGTAGAAGCGATCACTTCCATGGAAGAAGATTTCGCCCAGTGGTATACCGATGTAGTGAAGAAAGCAGAGCTGTGTGATTACACCAGCGTAAAAGGATGTATGGTAATTAAGCCCGCAGGCTATGCGATCTGGGAACTGATCCAGAAGGAGCTGGATGCACGTTTCAAAGCAGTAGGAGTACAGAATGTATATCTTCCCATGTTCATTCCTGAGTCCCTGTTAGACAAGGAGAAGGATCATGTAGAAGGCTTCTGCACCCGAAGTAGCATGGGTTACCCAGGGAGGATTAAATGAGCTTCCTGAGAGACTCTGTGTCAGACCTACTTCAGAGACCCTGTTCTGTGATTTCTATAAGAATGACATCCATTCCTACAGAGACCTGCCTAAGGTATACAATCAGTGGTGTTCCGTGGTACGTTGGGAGAAAGAGACCAGTCCTTTCCTGCGTTCCAGAGAGTTCCTGTGGCAGGAAGGACATACCGCACATGCTACTGCAGAAGAATCTCAGGAGAGAACTCTGCAGATGCTGAATGTATATGCGAAGTTCCTGGAGGAGGTTCTGGCTATCCCCGCGATCAAGGGACAGAAGACCGAGAAGGAGAAATTCGCAGGTGCAGTTGCAACCTATACGGTAGAAGCGCTGATGCATGACGGCAAGGCACTGCAGTCCGGTACCAGCCATAACTTCGGTGACGGTTTCGCCAAGGCTTTTGGCATCCAGTTCGCAGACAAGGACAATACTTTAAAATATGTACATCAGACCTCCTGGGGTATGACCACCCGTCTGATCGGAGCATTGATCATGGTACACGGTGATAACGAAGGTCTGGTGATCCCTCCCCGTGTGGCACCCATCCAGATCTGCATTGTACCCGTTATGCAGAAAAAAGGAAGGCGTTCTCGACAAGGCGTATGAGCTGAGAGACCGCCTGGCGAAGAATTTCCGTGTCAAGGTAGATGACAGTGACAAGACCCCCGGCTTCAAGTTCGCAGAGGCTGAGATGAGAGGTTATCCGATTCGTGTGGAGATCGGGCCTAAGGATATCGAGGCAGGCAAGTGTGTGATCTGCCGCCGTGATACCAGAGAGAAGACCGAGGTAGCTCTGGAGGATCTGGAGACCAAGGCAGCCGAGATCCTGGAGACCATGCAGAAGGAAATGCTGGAGAGAGCAAGAGCACACCGCGACAGCCATACTTATGTGGCACACAACATGGAAGAGTTCGAGCAGATCTTCAATGAGAAGTCCGGATTTGTCAAGGCTATGTGGTGCGGATGTCAGGAATGTGAAGACAAGATCAAGGAAAAGCTTGCTGTTACCAGCCGCTGCATGCCTTTTGAACAGGAACAGATCGCAGATACCTGCGTATGTTGTGGAAAACCTGCGAAAAAGATGGTATACTGGGGAAGAGCATACTAAGATAATATGTAACTATTCAGAGCCATGTAAATATCATCAAATATTCGTCGAATGCCGGCATTCGTAAGAATATTTTATGATATTTATAGGGCGAAGTAACCACATGAGCAAAAAAGAAGCTCCATAGGAGCGTTTTGCGAATGGGGTTCTGCATAGTTATGAAAATATTTATAAGGCAGATGAAGACGCAGGCCGGTAGTATTGCTACAGGGTCTGCGCCTTATTTTTCAATGATAATGCTCGGAAATGAGGAAAAAGATGATCTATAATACATTTGAAATGCATCAGGAGGGTTCCCTGCCGGGAGCACATTTAGTTACCTATATTCAGGAGTATTCGGAGGCAATGGCCATTAACGACAGACCTCTGATCCTGCTGTGCCCGGGAGGCGGCTATACCAGAACCTCCGACAGAGAGGCGGAGCCTATGGCACTGAAATTCCTGGCGATGGGCTATCATGCGGCAGTGCTGCGCTATTCCTGCGCCCCTGCGGAATATCCTACTTCCTTAAAGGAACTGGCTTACAGCATCAAGTTCCTGCGGGAGCATGCGAAAGAGTGGCACATTGATCCCCACAAGATCGTAGTGGAAGGCTGCTCTGCGGGAGGACACCTGGCAGCCAGCCTTGGGGTGTTCTGGGATGAAGATTTTCTGGCAGAGAGTCAGGGACTTTCGGCATCCGAGCATGAGCTGCTGCGTCCGGACGGACTGCTGTTATGCTATCCGGTCATCACTTCCGGAGAGTTTGCCCACAGAGGATCTTTTGAGAATCTGTTAGGCAGCAGACAGGAGGAGCTGGGAGAGAAGCTGTCCCTGGAGAAACAGGTAACAAATAAAGTGCCGAAGACTTTCATTTGGCATACCTTTGCGGATCAGTCGGTACCGGTGGAAAATTCCCTGCTGTTTGTCAGCGCTCTCCGCAGAGCCGGAGTGCCCACGGAATTCCATATGTATGAAAAGGGAGCGCATGGACTGGCACTGGCGAATAAGCTGACAGAGACTAACGATGGCAGAGCCGTACAGGAGGAATGCACCTCCTGGGTTGAACTGGCGCATACCTGGCTGGAGAGCCTTTTTGCAGGAGATGTGGAAGACGGACTGCACGCACAGGGCAGAGAATGGTAAGAATAGCAATAAGAGAAAATGAAAAACGCAAGGAGCAGTCATGGAACAGGCAGATACGATCATTCAGATCCCTCACTTCTACGGAAGCCTGAAAGGGAATGCAGGAGAAATTCGATAACTATGCAAGGCAGGATGCGTTCGCAGGGACCACCAGATAGGAATGGGAAGCCTGGAAGGAGACTTCCAGAGAGACATTAAAAGAGCTTCTGGGGTGGAAATACATGGAGACCTGTGATCTGGACCCACGCGTGGAAGAAGTCCTGGAGCTGGAGAACGGCATCCGTCGGGAAAAAGTGATCCTTCAGGTAGAGCCGGAAGTGTATATGCCTATGTATATCCTGATCCCGCCGAAGCAGAACGAAGGGAAGCAGAAATGTTTTCTTGCTCTTCCGGGGCATCAGGGTGCAGGCAAATTCAGCGTGGCAGGTCGCAATGATATTCCCGCAGTAAAACGGATGATCGAATTCTATCATTATGATTACGGCATGCAGCTGGCGAAGCGTGGTTATGTGGCAATCTGTCCGGATTGCAGAGGCTTCGGAGAACGCAGGGATGAAGCATTGCAGAAAGGAACGGATGAGAAATCCTTCCTGACCAGTACCTGTTTTCATCTGGCACATATGGCGGAGCCCTTGGGAGAGACCGTGGCAGGTATGTGCACCTGGGATGCGTCCCGGCTGATCGATTATGTATACGAGCGGGGCGAATGGGATACTGAAGATTTAGGAGTCGTGGGATTTTCCGGCGGTGGTATGCAGACGCTGTGGGTCTCTGCTTTGGATGACCGTGTGAAAAAATGTATCATCAGCGGATATCTCTATGGATATCGTGACGCGTTGTTATTACTCAACGGAAATTGCAGCTGTAATTATGTTCCCCATCTGTGGGAACACTTTGATATGGGAGATATTGCATCGCTCATTGCGCCGAGACCGCTGGCGGTTCAGTCCTGCCGGGATGACCATCTGAACGGCCCCAGAGGACTGATGAATGTAACGGAGCAGTTAGATATTGTGCGGAAGGCTTATAGTCTGTACGGAAAAGAGGAATACCCGATCCACGATGTCAGAGAGGGAGATCACTGCTGGCATGAAGAGGTATTGCGATATCGCCACTGCCAACACTGTAAGACATTTATAACCCCTGTTAGTAGTTAAAAATATGGAGGAACGTATGGAATATATCGTTCTGGATCTGGAATGGAATCAGAGTAACACCGGTAAAGAGGATGCTGTGGAGAAGCTGCCTTTTTGAAATCATAGAGATCGGTGCCATCAAACTGAATAAAGAACGTGTCATGGTCAGCGAATTCAATGAACTGATCAAGCCACAGGTCTACCATGAGATGCACAAGATCACCAGCAAACTGATCCATATTCAGATGCAGGAGCTGGAGCGTGGGAGACCATTCCCAGAGGTCGGAGGAAATTTTGTCAGATGGTGCGGACAGGAGGAGTATCTGTTCTGTACCTGGGGCACGCTGGATCTGACGGAGTTACAGCGGAATATGGCATATTATGAGATGCCGCTTCTGGCACCGGGACCGCTGCCCTATCTGGATGTGCAGAAGCTGTTCGCCATTGCCTATGAGGAGCGCAAGATCCGCAGAAATCTGGAATATGCCATCGATTTTCTGCATATTGAGAAGGATATTCCCTTCCACCGGGCGTTCAGTGATGCCTACTATACGGCAAAGATCCTGATCCGGATCCTGGAGGAGCACCCGGAGGTAGTGGTGAATCTGTCCTACGATACCTTCTGTCCTCCGAAGGACCGTGGGGATGAGGTGAAAGCGCAGTTTGATACCTATGTAAAATATATTTCCAGAGAATTTAAGGACAAGACAGAAGCCTTTCGCAGATAAGGAAGTCGTGTCCAGCAAATGTTATCTCTGCCATCGTAACCTTCGCAAGAAGATCAAATGGTTCAGCGCCAACGGCAGGCATTATTACTGCGTGGCTTATTGCGAGAAGCACGGCTATCTCAAGGGCAAGATCCGGGTACGCAAGGCATATGACGGCGGCGTATATATCGTCAAGACCACGAAGCTGATTCCTAAGGAAGAGGCAGAAGCTATTGCAGGCCCGCAAGAGACACAAGCATCACGCCAGAGGGAAGTGCGCAAAGACATAAGCACAGCAAGGCGGAATCTGTACCCTTATGAAGGAACTGGGACTTACTGAGCTGATCCCTGCCATGTGCCAGTTTGACTACACCATGAGCGAGGCGGGCGGTGTCACCAATTTTGTCAGGGAATACACCCTGGCTTCCGGCGGATCTTATTGCGACTGCGGGTATAAGAAAAAGTTTAAGTAATTTGAAATAATCATTGTATTTTTACAACATATAGAATATACTAAAAATAACAGAACCCAACACGCCTCTCAACGATGCGGACCACGTTGGGTCTTTTAATTTTAAGAGGGAAAATATATGGGGGAACTAAAGCAACATCCATTACCGATGACAATAGACGAACAAATAGAAAACTTGAAATCACTTGGCTTAATTATTGAGAATGAGGAATATGCCAAGAAGATATTAAATGACATATCCTATTTCCGATTAATTAAGGCGTATAGTTTAGGATTTAAACCTAAAAATGGGAAATATGAAGAAGGCGTAACATTTGAGCAGATTGTAGAGTTATATCTGTTCAATGCTAATTTCAGACAAGTGACATTTGCTGAGATAGAAAAAATAGAAGTAAATGTCAGATGCAGAATTGCAAATTATTTTGCGGAAGTTTATGGAGTTCTTGGATATATGGAACCCCAAAATTTTGTGGACGAAGAATATCATCGGGCATTTATGGCTGATATCGAAGAGGAGGTTCGGAGAAACTCAAAGGCGCCGTTTGAGAAATTTCAAAACTAATTATGCAGGTGGAAATTTGCCTATATATGCGTTGGTGGAGGTATTTAGTTTTGGCACTCTTTCAAAATTTTACAAAAACATGAAAAATGCTGACAAAAGGCAGTTGCCAAGAGTTTTGGAATTGGATATACATATCTGGAAAGTTGGTTGGAGAGCATTTCTTATGTTCGCAATGTTTGTGCGCATTATGGGAGGTTGTATAATGCAAAACTTTCAAAGACACCTATTCTTTACAAAGAATATACACAAGCCGGTATAGGAAACAATAGAATGTTTGGTGTATTATTGTGTATGAAACAGATTTTAAAGAATGACAAGCATTGGAATCTTTATGTAGATCAAATAGAATTGCTAATAGATAAATATGAAAAAGTAGATGTGAAAACGATGGGTTTTCCGGATGACTGGAAGAAATTGTTGGAACAGAAATAGGTGTAATAGAAGAGTATACAATGGAAAACACAGTAGATACCGGGATTCTACTTCCGGGAGGTGTACTTATTTCTGAAAAGAGAATAGTATGATCTCAGACACAGGAGGTAAGCACATGGATCTCGTCAAGATAGGAAAATATATTGCAGGCAAAAGAAAAGACTTAGGTATGACGCAGAAGCAGCTCGCCGAAAAACTGGGTATGAGTGACAAATCCGTATCCAAGTGGGAGCGGGGCGTGTGTCTGCCGGATGTATCCGTCTATTCGGAACTCTGCCAGATCCTCGGTATCAGCATCAATGAATTCCTGGCAGGAGAAGATATTGTCCGGGGAAAATATTGCCAAAAATCGGAAGAAAATATTATCGGGCTGGCAACGGACAGTAAGCAGAAGCAAAAACGATTGAAATACATTATAGATATTCTGCTTGTCACGGCGGCGATTGTTGTTTTGACGGTCGGAATCATGATATTCCGGAAAAATATGCCACAGAACTTTATCGTTCCGGTGGACAAGGACAGTATTGAAATGAAAACGGCGGAAATGCTGTCAGGCGTAGACGGTGCCTTTATGTATAAATACACGGCAACGAATGAATTTAAAACTCTATATATTCATATTTGGCAATACCGGGAAGGAAAGCTGGTAGACAGACAAAGGGCAGGGCTTTCGTATGAAGGAATGGATTCACCGCAGAATGGAACGATTATTATTGTACCGCAGTTTAAGGATCGTACCGTGAAAATTATTATTGCAGATGATGAATCGCAGGGAGATATGCTAATCCCAATCCTGGAGAATGTTCCGGAAGGAGAGCACTATGGATATGGAAGAGCTGCAACGGAAATTCAGGAGAAAACAGATATTGTCTATGATGAACAGCAGCCGCTTCTTGCGCTGATCTATGATAATGACGAAGCGAGAACTTTTGATTTTAGTTATATTGTGAACGACCAGCTGGATGCCCTTGAAATGGATGATTATGTGTACTATTTTTCTTTTGAGTTCCGAACGGAATAGATAAATAAACCCCATTCCGTGAAAACAGAATGGGGTTCGTTTTTAGTTTGCTGCTTTTGCCTTTTTCTCTCTCTTTAAAAACAGGTACACACAGATACCGGCAAAAGCAATCGTTGCGACGATCAGTATCGGCAGTACCGGTATGGAACGGATATCTGTACTGATGAGCTTCAGTCCCTGATACAGTGTGAAGACGCCGAATACAGAGAAGATAGCAAATGCGAGAGTATTGAGCAGTCCTTCCGGAGTCTTGCTCTTTAACAGATAGCCTAAAAGCATTCCCAGGATGTCTGCTAAGAACAGACCAAGAGAGCAGCCAATCCATACGATCAGTGCGGAACTCATACCTTCATTGGCACCAAAGGTGATGGCGGTAAGCTGTGTCTTGTCTCCGAGTTCAGCTACGAAAAAGGTACAGAAAACTGCAAACGGTGCGAACCGGATCCTGGATCTGCCGTTGCCCTCCTCTTCCTCGTCATCATCGCCCGCAAGTGTTGATGCGGCAAAATACAGAAATGCAAGTGCAGCAATGATCTTGATAAGCCAGCCGGGAATGAATTCGCTGACGAGCCCGCCGGCGAGGACAGCCAGACCGTTCAGTACCAGGATTGCGGCAGCGGTTCCAAATATAATATCTCTTAATTTGTATTTTGAAGTAAGGGCGATCAGCATAAGCTGTGTCTTGTCGCCCATCTCAGCGATAAATTCCGTGAGAAATACCTTAAAAAACAATATCATTTGTACGGCCCTCATTTATCTGATTATGATATAAACCGCATATGCTGCGTAACGAGCCACCATACAGAAGCCTTCGACTCTTCCGATTTTCTTTTTTGCTTCCTGCGAAGATCCATACACACACAGTAAATGCGATCAGTACACACAGATCAATGATGTTTTCTGTAATGATGCTGATAGGACTGATGGCGGAAGCGATACCCAGTACCATCAGGATGTTAAATACGTTGGAACCGATGGCGTTACCCAGTGCCATATCGACTTCATTTTTTCTGGCTGCAACGATGGAAGTCACAAGCTCCGGAAGGGATGTACCGATGGAAACGATGGTAAGTCCGATCAGTGTCTGCGTCATTCCCAGGTCGCTTGCGATTCTGGATGCAGCATCGACAGTGAGATCCCCGCCGAAGGCGATCGCAGCAGCACCGCCGATAATGAAAACAATGCTAAGCGGCACGGAGATCAGCTTGATCTCTTCATCGGAACCGCCCTCAATTTCTACTTTTTTCCCTTCTTTATTTGCTTTTAAGGCAATTCTGATCATGTAGAAGATATATCCGGCAAAACAGACCTATGAATATCACACCATCGAAATGTCCCAGTGTCATTTTGGTCGGATCACCAAGTCCGATGCTTCCCAAATGCAGTAAAAGACCGGCACAGATCAGGGAAAGGGGATATCTCTCCGGATAGTTTCCCGCGCAACCTCTACGGTGGCGATCGTTGCACATACGCCGATCACAACCATCAGATTAAAGATATTGGAACCGACGACATTACTGACCGCAAGTTCATTGTTGCCTGCGAGGGAAGCTGATACACTGACCGCTGTCTCAGGAAGAGAGGTTCCCATAGCTACAATGGTAAGTCCGATGATGATGGACGGAACATGCAGTCTCTTCGCTACACTTGAACTTCCCTCTACAAAAAAGTCCGCACCTTTGATAAGCAGTACAAAACCGATTACAAGAAATACAAGTACAAGAGCAAATGGGGCATTGTTAATAAGTTTCTCCATGTTTTTCTCCTTTGCGTGATCCATTATAGTGTTGTCAGCCGAAAGCTGTGCGATGATAAGTATCGACAGAGATAAAAAAGACTCATGTATATCAATTATCTGCCAGTGTGTATTATACACAGACCGTTAATAGATATACATGAGTCTCATTATTTAAGATTTGCCAGATTATACTCTAAAATTATAATCAGAATGTTGACAAATCACACCTTCGTGCTAACTACTCCCTCATGGAATATTCATTTCTTGATAAATAATATCAAAATCAATTGCCGGTGTCAACAGGTGAATGAAGAATTCGTAGGGAGTGTTTTGCATTATTGGTTTGCACTGTCTGCATCAATTACCGATTGAATCTGCTGCATCAGAGTCATAGTTATCCTGGTTATCAATTCCCCCAAGGATCGGATCCCCTACAATATTGCCATTTCTGTCAACAAGTATAGTTGTTGGAAATGCCATGATTTCTGAGGCATATTTACCCGCATCGGAAGCAGAGTCAATGGAAATATTGCGGTACTTTGCACCCTGGCTTTCAAGAACGGCGGCAGCTTCCTTCATGGCAGCTTCATTGCCGTCGAAGGTTTCCGTATTGATGCCGATGACTTCGCCGCCCATTGCTTTGAGCGTATTGTTTAATTCGTTCAGCTTAGACAACTCAGCAACACAGGGCTTACAGCCGGTAAACCAGAAATTGACGACGGTTACTGCATTGGCGGAAAACAGGCTTTCATCGACAGAATTACCATCAAAATCCTGACCGGAGAAATTCCGGAAGGGAGAGTCAGCTTCGGAATTGTTTTCCGGAGCAGTATGATCGGCTGCGGTAGTTCCCTGTTCCAGTTCTGTTATCTGTTCTTCGATTTTCCGTATGGTTTCCATATCGTCCGTAAGTGTTTTCAATTCATCCTCTGTAAAGGAGTCCTTGTTTGCTTCGACGGTATCAGCCAGATAATCAGCATAATTTTTGCTGGGATCAGCATCGCTTTTGCTCATCATGCCGAATACCTTGTTCCATACAGCCTCATGATCTGCAAAAATCTGGTTCTCCTGCTGATACAGATCATTCAGTGCAGTGCTGGAGCTGTCTGTGGATACTGTACCGGTTTCCGTCAGAGACTCATTGGTTTTGTCCGTGCCGGCAGCATTCGTTGCGCCGCAGGCTGTAAGCAATAAAGCTATGCAGAGTGTTAAAAGTGTTAAAATAGTAAGGAATTTTTTGTTTGTTTTCATGATTATATTCTCCTTTAAGTAATCGTAATAAGATTATTTTCCCATAAACCGGTAGTGGATCGCATCCTTGGGACAAGCCTTTATACAGGCTCCACAACGTATGCATTCCGGATGGTCTGGATGCCTGCACATCCACATCCATTTTACATACCCTTGAACATTGACCACAACCGATACATTTGCTGTCCTCTACCTTAATATTAAGAAGGCTGACCTTATTAAACAGCGAGTAGATCGCGCCAAGAGGACAGATCCATTTACAGAAGGGTCTGTAAAATAAAATACTTAACACGACAACTGTGATCAAAATAAAGCATTTCCAAGTAAAGAGTTTTCCAAGTGCGGACCGTATGGCTGCATTTCCCAGGGAAAGCGGGATGGCTCCCTCCAGAACGCCCTGTGGACAAATATATTTACAGAAGAACGGATCGCCCATTCCGATTGAGTTCGTTATAAGCATCGGCAGAAGGATAACGAAAACAATAAGAATCATATATTTCAGATATCTTAGCGGCTTCAGTCGGGCTGTGGAAAATTTTTTTCCCGGGATTTTATGAAGTAAATCCTGAAACCATCAAACGGACACAAAAACCACATATAAATCTTCCAAGTGTCACACCCAGTAAAATAAAAATCCCGTGACATAATATGAAAATTTAAATCGGGAGGATCCGACAACCGCCTGAAAGGCGCCAATGGGGCACGCTCCCGTTGCAGCGGGACAGGAATAACAGTTTAGTCCCGGTACGCATACCGTTTTCGCCTTGCCCTGATATATTTTGCCCTGAAATAAATTGGGGATATGAGGATTGGTAAGCAGTGTGGCCGCTGCCTGTATCCACCCGCGTATTCCGGCTGTCTGCCCTGACAGTGATTTTTTTCTCTTATCCAATTCCGACACACTCCAGACATAATTTTATTGCTTTACCAAGCACGACAGCAGCTTCGCCTCTGACTGCACCGTAGCCGATCATAGTGATCCCGGTGACGAGCAGAACGATCTGAGATATTTTTCTGCACTTCAAGATATTGTTACTCCTTTCGTTTGTTGTATTTGTTGACCAGTTGACTTCGCTATTATACAATAATTGTTGTAAAATCTTTGTTAAGGCGGGAAGGAATTTTGAGATTATTCATTGTTGAGGATGAAAAAGAAATATGTGATACAGTTGCGAAAAGTCTGTATGACGCAGGATATGAGGTGGATACCTGCTATGATGGGGAAGAAGCTCTTGCAGGTATCCTGACGGAGAACTATGATCTGGTCGTTCTTGATCTGAATCTGCCCGGCATGGATGGAATGGAGATCCTGAAGGAACTCAGGCAGGAAAATGAGGAGACGAAGGTTCTTATATTATCTGCAAGGGGGCAGATAGCGGATAAGGTTGAGGCGCTGGATGCAGGGGCAAATGATTATATGGAAAAACCATTCCATCTACAGGAGCTTGAGGCACGTATCAGAAGCCTGACCAGAAGGAAGTTTGTGCAGAAGGATGTATGTCTGGAAAGCGGTGGGATAAAGTTCGATACGGTAAGGCGTGAGGCATATGCAAAAGGGAAAATGGTATCCCTGACAAGAAAAGAAAATGGCATTTTGGAATATTTGCTTCTGAACATGGGCAGGCCGGTAAGTCAGGAGGAATTGATGGAGCATGTCTGGGATGCATCTGTGGATAGCTTTAGCGGAGCCATCAGAGTACACATGTCTTCGCTTAGGAAAAAGCTTAAGGCTGAACTTGGATATGATCCGATTTTAAACAAGGTGGGAGAGGGATATAAAATACGGGAGGAGTCTGAACGATGAAAAAAATGTCACTGCAGTGGAGACTTACCTGCATCATTACATTATATATAGCGGTGATATGTGGATGCGTGACGATGCTCGTCTATAAAAACGGTGTATATTATATGGATTCCCTGCAAGAGGCTGTGGATACACGGGGAGATGATCAGCCGGACGATGCGGAGGAAATATACATCAGCATTCCGGAGGACAAATGGGATGAGTTCGCCAATGATTTTTCTGTTCAGGTGTACAATAATAAGGCGGATTACAGGAAAAACAGCTTGATCATTTCAACAGTATTGGCTCTTCTGGGTGGAGTGGCTACCTATTTTATAAGTGGGCATGCACTCAGACCGATCAGAGAGCTTTCTGACAAGATCGAAAAGGTGCAGGCGCAAAATCTGGCAGATTCACGGATAGAAGAAAACCAGGTGAAGGAACTGAATCAGCTTAGTGTTTCGTATAACCGTATGCTGGAACGCCTCTCGGAAGCATTTGAGATACAGAGACAATTTACTGCAAATGCAGCCCATGAGCTTCGTACTCCTTTAGCCCTGATGCAGGTACAGCTTGATCTGTATCATTCCAACAGACATCCGGACAATGATGCAGACACGGTACAGATGATAAAGATGGTTACCGAACAGAACGACAGACTCAACAAAATGGTAAAGACACTTCTCGACATGAGTGAGCTTCAGACGGTAGGACGGGATGATGAAATTATCTTAGATGCTCTGGTGGATGAGGTATTGGAGGATCTGGAACCGCTCGCAGAGGGCAAAAAATATAAGACTGATCGGAAAATGTAAGGATATAACGATGGTCGGAAGTGACATCCTTATTTACCGGCTGGTACACAATCTTGTTGAGAATGCCATAAAATATAATCATTCGGGCGGGCAGGTCACAGTAACCGCAGACCGGAAGGAAAAACATGTGTATCTGTCAGTGAAGGATACGGGAACCGGAATCCCTGAGGAACTTAAGGAGCGCGTGTTCGAACCGTTTTTCCGGGTGGATAAATCCAGAAGCCGGGAGCTGGGTGGAGTAGGACTGGGACTTGCCCTGGTCCGCGAAATTGTAAGAGTGCATGATGGCAGTATTACAGTGAAGTCAATCCATCCGGAGGGACGATCTTCGAGGTGGTTTTCTAAATTGTAGCAGAACAGGGTGTTTGAAGAAGTATGATCAGAGCATTACAAAAAGCAGATATCGAACGAGTTGTTGATATATGGTTAGATACCAACAGATAGAAGGCTTTATAGGGTTAAATGATGAATATATGGAAGGCATTTTTGTCCGTGATGAAATGCAGTCGCAGGGCATAGGTAAGCTCCTGTTGAATTTTGTAAAAGAAAAAAAGACGAAATTATACTTAAATGTTTACCAAAAGAATACACGTGCAATTCACTTTTATCAAAGAGAAGGGTTTGAAATCCAACGAGAAGGATTGGATGAAGTTACCGGGGAAAAAGACTATGTAATGGTATGGCAGCGTGGAAATTCTTTGTAGGAAGAGTGGAAATTCCCAAATTGTCGAAAACATTGCAGGAGAAAGTAAATGAGAACAGAAAGCGTCGAACTTACCGTTTTATGCTTAATACATAAAAATGGCAGATACTTGTTACAGGACAGAATAAAAAATGACTGGAAGGGATATACACTTCCGGGAGGTCATATCGAGCCGGGGGAATCCATCGTGGATGCGGTGATAAAAGTTGTGGTGAAACGGGAAAAATATTTCAACCATGAGCAAGCAATACGGATATGGATCAGGATTTTATAAGATACTTAGTGATGACTTAAAAAGGTATTACCGGATGTTAAGTCATTTTCACCAACCAATTTAAAATATATGCGTTATTTCTATGAATTATATCCTTGTGCCGGAAATCGTCCACAAGCTGTGGACGATTCGACTATCGTTTTTAAATTCCTTGGGGACATAATAGAACAATAATAGACAAATGTAAAAACAATGTGGATAAGGCATTGTTTTTATGTGAAAAAACACTAGAAAATAATTGGTCTCGTGATGTCCTGGTAAATTTTTTAGATACGGATTTATTTGAAAGACAAGGAAAAGCTATAACAAATTTTGCAAATACATTACCTTCAGTGCAGGGTGATTTGGCGCAGGCAATTACAAAGGATCCGTACAATTTTGATTTTTTTGACATTACAGGAACAATATGATGAAAAGGAATTAAAGGATGCATTAATTAATAAAGTAAACAACTTTCTAATAGAACTCGGAACAGGATTCGCTATGGGGCGCAGAAGTCCGTATCACAGTGGGGAAGTAGAGAAATTCATCGATATGTTGTTTTACAATACACAAAGACATTGCTATGTAGTTGTAGAAATTAAGACAGGTAAATTTGATTCATCTTATGCCGGACAGCTTGGAACGTATGTTGTCGCAATTAATCACCAAATGAAAACAGAGAATGATAATCCAACTTTAGGATTGTTAATCTGTAAAGATATGGATAAAGTCGAGGCACAGTATGCACTGGAATCAACAAGTCAACCTTTGGGAATATCCAGCTATGAATTATCTAAGTTGATACCAGAAGAATTTAAGGAAGCTTGCCTACAATTGAAGAGATTGAGGCAGAATTGAAAGATTAAAATCCTTGCAAAGGAAACATCGAAGTATATTTTCAATGATGCGGAGGAAAATGAACTCAACTGACAAATTTTAGTTTTAAATGGTTAGGAAAATTGAGGCCTGTGGAGTGGAAAAGGATACAATGATAAATAATTTAATCATTAGACAAGAGACCGAAGAAGATTATAAAAAACGGAATTAGTGATAATGAGAAGCTTTTTGGAATAAATATTGGCCCGGATGCACGGAGCATTTATTGACTCGCATTATTCGTGATTCTCAAGAATACATACCGGAAATAAGCCGAATTGCAGAAATTGATGGCCAGATTGTCGGAGCCATATATTACACAAAAGCGTGGATCGTAGACGGAAAAAGTAGGCATGAAATTGCTACATTTGGACCATTAGCAGTTGAACCAACATGGGAAGGAAACGATATCGGTGGAGCGCTTATGCGTGAAACAATAAAACTGGCCCAAAAGCAGGGAATAGCTGGAATTGTAATTATTGGAGAACCTTATTATTATCCGCGTTTTGGATTTGAGAGAGCTTCCAAATATAAAATTACAGATGCCAGGGAAAATCATTTGATGAAATAATGGTATTACCATTAAATGCTGATTTTCATTAATCAGAGGAAAGCTCATTGAACGAACCATCGAAGCAATGGCTTGATGAACATCATTTGGAAAGAGTTCCCTTGTTCTGCGTAGACAAATACGGGCGCGAAACAGCGAAACAGGACTACAAATATAATATGACATTGGAGGAACTTTACAACATGACCTGTGATCTTGCGGTAGAGGATTCTCCGGCGGCGTTTGAGCATGTAATACATTTTGACAACTGCAGGATAGCCGTGTTCGACGGCCATGGAACAGCCGGGCAGAGCTTCCCAATGACAGATTTGTGAGATGTGAGGACTGGCAGGAGATTGACCGGTTGTTTGAAAATAGGGAGATAACCAAATGACACGAGAGGATTCCATCAGACAAATAGAAAACTATGCCCCATTCAATGAACAGGAAGAAAAGGACAAAGCTTTGATCCTGGGATGGATCAGTAACAATGAGAACGCATTTTCCAGAGAAAATACAGTTGCGCATATTACGGCTTCTGCCTGGGTGGTAAATAAGGACAGAAGCAAAGTGCTTATGGTATATCATAATATTTATAATTCCTGGTCCTGGATGGGAGGACATGCGGATGGGGAGACGGATCTGCTGTCCGTTGCCATCCGGGAAGTGAAGGAGGAGGCGGGAATTTCCAATGTGAGACCGGTATCAGAGGAGATTTTTTTCTCTGGAATCTCTGACGGTGGACGGACATGTGAAAAAAGGGAACTATGTGTCCAGCCATTTGCATCTGAATATCACGTATTTACTGGAGGCAGATTCGGAAGAGCAAAATGGAAGAATGAAAAAATGGAAGTATGCCTACATATAATCCCAGCCTGTTTGATCCCGAGACAACACACCTGGGAGGAAATAGCGCAGGTCACATGTCAGGCGGAACTGGGGCATGAGACGATCGTAGTGCTCAGCTTTGCACCGATTGTGGCAGGTCATTGGCTGGGTGGATATCCGGCATTTATCATTACATCGATCCTTGCAGCCATGTTTGATATGATGTTTGTGATCATGCAGCGATATAACAGGCAAAGGATTCTGAAACTGATAAAATAGAATGGATACTTGATAGAAAAGGATATTTGATAGAGAAAGAGGACGGCATGACTAAATATAAGTATGGGAATCGGAGGCTCCCATTGGATCCAGCCCGTGGAGATCATGATCTTCCGGAAATAGAGGGCGAAGTGGCACAGATCCGGAAACTGACAGCATTGGATTTTCAAATGATTGCGGTGAAGGTGGATGACTGGAACCTCGATCTGTCTCCGTGGCAAGCACCGGCGGTGTTCGGAAAAGAGGATTTTGGCGATGGTGCAGCCTCGTTGCTAGAAGAAATTTTGCGTTTATGCTCGGATGAAAGTAAAACTTATTATCTTGGAGGATATTCTCTTGCAGGGTTGTTTTCTCTGTGGGCATCTTATCAGACGGATCGGTTTGCGGGGATAGCGGCGGCATCGCCCTCGGTGTGGTTCCCCGGGTTTCTGCCCTATATGAAAGAGCACGAGAATCAGAGTCGGGCAGTTTACTTAAGCCTGGGGACAAAGAGGAAAAGACGAAAATCCTGTTATGGCTACTGTAGGTGACTGTATCCAGGAGGCACATGCGTGGCTGCAGCAGTGTGGGATCGGCAGTACGCTGGAATGGAATCCGGGGAATCATTTCAGAGATCCGGGTCTGCGGACTGCGAAGGCATTTGCCTGGGTAATGAAAAATTCATAAATTTTGCTTATTGGATCGGAGGAGAGGGATATGGTAATGGAAGCTCTGGTATACATATTGACATTATTGTTTGAGTATCTACCGTTATCATTATAAAAAATAAGAGATATAAGGTTGTACCTTTTATATGTCTGGACATCATCCTGACATTTGCTGGTTTTGCCATCACATCATTTGTTATTTTGTTTGTAGGGAATGAAGCTCTCGAAGCGCTGCTGATTATGAGCGTGTTTGGATTGTTTCTGTTTTTACTGGGTGTGAATGATATCTATGCTGTATTTTGCTGCAATCAGAAGATAGAAGCTATCTATTGCGGATATAACAGCTACCCCGGACGCTATGGTATTACCAGCTATGCACCGGTGTTTGGATACGTCTGTAACGGCACGGCTTATCATGAGCAGACCACATTGACGGAGTTAGTAAAGAAATGCTATCAAATCCCCGTAGCCCTTGGCAAGGTATAAGAAACGCGGCACGCTCGTACTTTAGTACGATGCGCTCCTGTCGCAGAGCGTAGCGGTACATAAGCGGTCACAATACGACTGCAATGCGTCCCTTAGGACGCTATGGTACCGACGTCTGCTTACGGCACTGCTTATTCTTATACCCAGCCGGGGCTACTGGTTTTTTTGAAAGCTTTCCAAAACGCAGAACTCCCGGCGTATGCGGTGCCATGTCGAAGATGTTTGTCGGAGGATGTTGATATTTTCTAGAAAAGTGCTGAAAGGCAGGGGAAAGCGGACACGATGTCCGCGTCAGCCGATTGTCGACATGGATGTCGACTGTAGGCGGCCCCGTCATGACGAGAACTACTCATCACTTTTCGTAGAAAATTCACATCCGGAGACCTCCACGAATCCCTTAAACAAAGGATGGGGTCTGTTGGGTCTGGACTTGAGCTCGGGGGTGTCCCTGGGTGGCTACGAAGAAGGGGTGCTCGGTAAGCTCGCACATTTCCACGATACGTCCGTCAGGGGACAGACCGGACAGACGAAGACCGCAAAACCAGAGGACGGCACGATAATCGTTGTTGACCTCGTAACGATGACGATGTCGCTCAGAGATGTTCTCCTGCCCGTAGAGCTGATAAGCACGGGAATCCTTATCCAGTACACAAGGGTATGCCCCCAGTCTTAAGGTACCGCCGATATCCTCAACACCGTTCTGGTCCGGCATCAGTGCGATGACAGGATGTGTGGTGTTAGGATCCAGTTCCACACTGTGGGCATCCGTATACCCGATGACATTTCTTGCATATTCCACGATTGTCAGCTGCATTCCCAGACACAGTCCCAGGAAGGGAATCCCATGGGTTCTTGCATACTGGATCCCAGGATCTTGCCTTCGATACCCCGGGAACCGAAGCCGCCGGGTACCAGGACACCCGTTGCAGTCACCTAACAGTTCTTCCACATTTCAGGCGTTACCGTCTCAGAGTCGATCCATTTGATGTGTACGGTCGCATGATTGGTGATACCGCCATGCTTTAAAGCCTCTACGACACTGATAGGCATCATGCAGAGAGAGACATATTTTCCGACCAGAGCCACCTGCACTTCATCGGGTGGGATGACGCAGATCCTCTACCATCTTCTTCCAGTCTGTCAGATCCGGCTCCGGACAATCCAGATGCAGACATTCACAGGCTACCTGTGCCAGATGCTCTTTTCCATAGCTAACGGAGCCTCATACAGATATTCCAATCACTCTGTCTGGAGAAAACATATTGTTGCTCGAGAGACTCGCTTATTCATCTATTGAGGAATCAGCGGGAAGTTTTACACTATTACCTGAATCTTGAGCAAGGTAAACTGTTTCATTGGATTTAGAAAACTGGTGAATCTTTCTACGGTTGCCGACAATTTGGATTTGGGTACTACGCCTGAAACATCGAGATTCTACGGCTTTGGGATAATCATTTTATGTACATCAATTTTATAACCAATGACGACTATTCTCTGTCATATGATGTATATGGGATGACTTAGAATCACACGCAATTACAAATGTATCTTTGATGTGCAACTATCACGGTAACCGTTATATTTGGTTGCAATATGGAAACTCCCACTGAATTTTGGTGATAAATGGGGAAAACAGATATACACAAACATTGTATGCTCCTGATGGGACGACCTATCAAGAGGAACAAATTGAACCTCAATTCGCACTGATAAAAAAAGAAGATTATTGGAATAGCGTTCCTAACTATATACCTATTGAGAGCCTTCAAAACTGATTCAGGGAAACTAGAGATTATTGGCTTTAGAAGGTGAGTTGTATTAGAAATATCTTTTTTCTGGAATGCAGATGAACCTATTAATTCAATACATTAGCCAACGTTTTTGTGACACAAATAGAGAAATTGATGTTTATATATATGGAACTGCTATTTGAAATTGCAGAGACATTCGATTATCTGAACAATGAAAATAAGATACAAGAGATAGAATTGACTGATTGAGGTGGTGCATGATATGAGGTGTATTGCCGACGTTATTATTAATAAATACCTTTCTGCTGTCTAAATAGGGAGAGTACAACTGGAGGCGTACCTATGGAGAATGCTATATACAATTTGGAATTGCAGGTTCTCACCAAAATATACAGCTGTGTGACCAAAGGCCCCGGCCGGGAGTGAGTTTCACCTTCTCGGCCCGGGCCTACGGCCTTTGGGGCCTAATGGCGCAGGCAAAAGCAATTCATGATGAATATCAATACCGGGAATCTGGACGCACCAGCGGAAAGGTACTGTGGAACGGTAAAATGTCCCGCGCATGGGCGGGAATTTCGGCGCGTCTGGATATGCCGCAGCAGCAGAATCTGTATGACAGTTTTACAGGCCGCCGTTTCGCTGTACATAGCAGCACTCGTGCAGCCCCCGGAGTGATGCAGCGGCCATAAGTACAACGTGTCGCAGAGCTGGTACACCTTCCAGTGAATTGAAAACGTCTGGCAGCCTATTCCGGCGGCATGAAGGAACAGCGTCTTGCTGCCGCCGCATTGTTGGGTGAGCCGCAGATTCTCATCATGGATGAGCCTACCGCCGGATTGGACCTGAAAGAACGTGTACGCCTGCGTCAGGTATTGGCCCAACTCGCCCATGACCGCATCATTATTGTTGCCACACATGTAGTCATGATGGAGCACGTTGCCAGTGAAATCCTGCTGCTCTGGGAAGGACAACTTGTGGACCAGGCGTCTCCTGCCGCGCTTATTGAAAATACGCACCGGGCGGCACACTGGAAGATGTCTACCTCACCATTTTCGGGGAGGACGAAGCATGACACGCCTGCTTTCCGCTGAGCTGCCAAGGTGTGGCAGCCGTTTTTTCTTCTGGCGTTTTCCGTGCTGCTCGGCGCCAACCTGTTTTGCTGTGGTTCGGCACGGGCCATACTCCGGGCAATGTTCCCTCCTCTGCTTATCGAAAGTTGGAACAGCAGATTTCCGGCATGAGCATGGAGGATATGGATGACTTTCTGCATGAAGAGCTGGCCCGCACAGAAGGATTAAGCCATATCTATAACATCCTGCGCACAGAAGCATACAACAACGGTCAAAAAGACGAACGTCTCCGCGAAACCTACGCCGATGATTTTGAACAGTATTATGATATTTATGAAGCAGGCGGGTTCTGAAGTACGGGGAAACGCTGGCACAGGAATACCGTTTTCTGAACACCATCGTTCTGGAATTTGAGCAGGTAAACGGATACGAAGAATTTCTGACATCCATCGAACAGAAAGCCCGGCAGCTTTCCTCGATCTCTATTTTCGCGGAGAGCAAAAGCGGATACGACATAGAAAACATCCGTGTCACAGATGACGTAACCGTATTTGCGATGTTGCTCATCCGGGCCGCCGAGCCACGGGTGCTTGTCCGGGCCGCAAAGCTGCGGGACAACTGTATGGGTCTGTACTGCGGCGGGCTCTATGGTTCTGGGGCCATTGAACCGCTCCATTCAAAGTGTGCCGCAGCGATGCGCAGCACATGGAAACTGGGACGGTCGGCCAACATCTGTTCTGTTTTTTCTACGAAATGGCTGGCGGCATTCATCTGCGGTATGGGTAATGCTGGCGATGCTGTTTGCCAGAAGGCTTTTTCACGGGCGCATTGGGAGCTTTGGCTCTTATTGTATTCAACCTGTTCATCCGATCTGTTATCCCCGCCAGCAGATTGAATGCGATCAAATACGCCAATCTCATAAGTTTACTGCGCACCAACGAGCTGCTGGGCGGATACCGCAATCTGTATTGGTTTGATCACCCGATTCCTCTGCTTTTGGTGGAGTGCGTTGCCGCTGTTTTGTTCAGTATATTGTTTGCGCTGGCATTCTGCTTTATTTTCAGCCGTTACTATTTTACTGCTGCGGGACGTCGGACGAACAAAGACCTTTCGGGCGTAAAATCCCGCATTCACGACGCCAATGCGTCAGGAAACCCGCTGCTGTTGGTGATGCAGGGCACATGGCATTATTGCTTTGTTATTTGCGGGGTTTCAAGTCTGCAGTGACAGCGGAAAGCGCGCTACATCGACATGGACGAGATCTATTACCAATATTACATGAAGCATGTGGAAGGTCCGTTGACACATGAAAGAAATGGCCTATGAATCCGGCTGGCTGAAGCTGTTCGATCAATACGACACGCAGGATCTGCCTGATACGCTTTGGGCATCTATTTATGTGCAGTATGTTTTTCCGGATTGTTCGCAAATGGAGCGGCAGACGGAATAGATCAAAGTCATCGGCACAACACGCTTGACGGCGCCACCGCGCGGTACAAGTTGTTGCTTTCTTTTACTGGTATTAAATAACGGCGCTCAGTTTTTGCCGCGCTTTTGGGTCTCTATCCGTGACTACGGACTTGGCACATGGATGGTTCCGGTTTACAGTATCAGCGAATATTACAACGCGCCGGAAATACCTTTTGTTTCAATGGTGGCAATCCAGATTTTTTTCGATTGGCCGCGGTGAGTTGTATGGCCTGTGTAACGCTGGCTCTTTCAAAAGCGGATTGGCAACAACCTTTGGCGCAATGTTTGCGTCCCTGCTCATTTTTCTCTGCCGCCGCTGCTCAGTAATCTCCGGCTTAACGAATGCGAAGTGGCTTAGTACATACCTGTTGTTCCAACATCTGTGCGCTCTTTGGCGCGAGCAATACGTTAAATCGGGATTATGGTTCTGTTCATCGCCCTTATAACTTGTTAATTTGTTCAGAATTTATTTGCACATTTTAAGTAAAAAAATCATTTTTACATTCTGCGCGCTTCTTGATTATAGTCCAAAAAAACGATTATAATATAAAA
>VOFH01003119.1_pt1 | contig 46624 bp, 102 predicted proteins | sample 5384091 | NCBI WGS metagenome assembly VOFH01 (sample SAMN12384727, study PRJNA508395) | human gut metagenome | isolation source: healthy gut G | host: Homo sapiens
TTATTTATGTAGTAAGTGTGATATTTATAGTATGGTATTCTCATTTTATGGTACTATTAAGTGTATTAAAAATGAGGAGAACAAAAATATAGACGATATATTTAAAAAATCATTCTATGAAGGATGACAAAGAGTTTATTACCTCTTATTGGGCTGATCGGCGCGTGATTTCGGTTCTTTACGAGCTAAAGAATTGGAAAGCCCCTAAGCTTAAACTTTGGCGCGATGAATTAATGAGTCATATTTTGATTCTGACCGTTCTTTGCGAATTTTAGATATTGCAAAGCTGTGGCGCAGGTTTTTTCAGCATTATTCTCTCTGAATTGGGCCATACAGTACATGGTATCGATATTACACCTAATATGATTGATGAGGCTAATCAACTTGCTGAGTCTTTACAATCTGATGCTACCTTCTCCGTTATGGATGCAGAAAACCTAAGCTTTGATACTAATACCTTTGATATCGTTGTGGCTCGCAATGTGACATGGAATTTACCGCATCCAGATAAAGCCTATGCTGAATGGTTACGTGTTATCCGTCCTGGTGGTTTAATTCTAAACTATGATGCAGAACACGCGCAATCATCATGATTTACCACAATCTGTACATCATGCGCATGAACATGTAGCAATGAATTAAAGGAACGTTGCCATACCATTTACCATATGCTAGAAATTTCATCCTATACACGTCCACAATGGGATATGGAACTACTCACAAAAATGGGTGCCAGCTCTGTATCGATTGATATCTACTGTAGGACCTCGTATTTACAGTGAAGAAGATGAATTCTACATTCCTGTACCTATGTTTTAGTAAAAGCAATTAAATAGATATTGAATAATAGCTAATAGGTCAGTAAAACTACTATTATAATACAAAACCCACTCCATGAAGTATCATGAGTGGGTTTTCTTTCTATACTAATCCATTTATTAGCTAATATACGTTAATAGTAATGAATATAGTCGCTAACACTAAATATTAGTTTCTAAAATACTCTTGAGCTTTTGTAATTTCTACGCGAATTTTTCTTCATCAATAGTAAGCAATTCTTTATCTTTCATAAGAACTTTGCCGCCTACAATTGTAGTATTAGCATCAGAGCTATTAGCTGAGTATACAAGTGCTGCTAAATCGTTATAACGAGGCATCCAGTGCATACCAGATACATCATACAATACGATATCGGCGCGATACCCTTCAGCTAGTACACCTAGATCTTTATAACCTAAGGCTTTTGGCCCTTCTACGGTGCCCATGTTCCACGCTGCTTGTGCCGGAATCGCTTTAGGGTCATAGAGACGCGCCTTATGTAATGTAGCTGCAAGGCGTACTTCTTCAAGCATATCTGCATTATTATTAGATGCAGAACCATCTGTACCAAGACCAACTGTAATACCTTTTTCAATCATTTCAGGCACTGGAGCAATACCACTTGCCAATTTTAAAATTGGATTGTGGATTATGTGCTACAACTACATTATTCTCTGCCATAATAGCCATATCTTCTTCTGTTACATGTACACAATGTGCAGCCAATGTAGTATTCAGAACAAACCTAAATCATGCATATGAGCGATTGGTGTCTTACCAGTCGCTTTTATAACATTCTCCACTTCCCCTTTTGTTTCGGATAAGTGCATATGAATGCCACAATTTAATTCATGAGATAAGGCAATAACCTTTTCCATATACGCATCTGGACAAGTATATGGCGCATGTGGTCCTAATAGGACCTTGATGCGGTCATTATCAAAACCATGATAAGTGCGGAATAAATCTGCATTTTCCACAAGCGCTTGATCAGCTGTTGGAGATACACCGGCAAACCACGGGACAATACAGCTCGAATACCGGTTTCTTTTACAACATCAGCTGTTGTATTCATAAAAAATACATATCGCTAAATGTAGTCGTACCAGAACGTAGCATTTCTGCAATACCTAGTTGTGTACCCCATTTAACAAGATCGTCATTCAATTTAGCTTCTGTTGGCCAAATCGCTGTTTCAAGCCAATCCATAAGTTCTAAATCATCAGCATAGTTTCGGAATAATCCCATCGCTATATGCGTATGTGTATTGACGAGACCTGGTGCAGCCAATTGACCTTTACCGTCTAGTGTTTCCTTTTGATTGTGCAGATTTTGCTTCTTCTCCGGTTAAAATAGCAGTAATATAACCATTTTCTATTTCAACAGCATGATTTTTTTAATGTTCCATTGTCGGTAAGAACATCTACATTGGTAATTAATAAATCTGACATAATTCCTCCTTAACCGAGCTATAGGTACAACAGAGTCTAATATAGACTTGTTGTTAACAAACCATATTCAAGTTAAAATTCGATTATATTAGTTTACCTTTGTTAAGTAATCGATTTGGTCTTGTGTTAATGCATCTAAATCGTAGCCCATGGAGTGTAATTTAATTTTGCTACTTCTTCATCAAGTTCACGAGGCAATACATACACTTTTGGTTCCATGTTTTTACCATTGTTTAATACATGTTCAGCACCAATGCTTGCATAGCAAAGGACAAGTCCATGATTTCTGCAGGATGACCATCGCCCTTTGCTAAGTTTACTAAAGACGACCTTCAGCCAATACATAGAGTTTACGGCCATCAGCCATTGTATAGCCTTCAATATTTTGACGAACACGTTCATGGCTAACTGCAACTTGTTCTAAATCATGAACATTAACTTCGCAATCAAAATGACCAGCGTTACAAAAACAGCTTTATCCTTCATAACTTCATAATGTTCTTTTACGATAACATCTTTACAACCTGTTACAGTACAGAAGATATCGCCAATTTTAGCAGCTTCTATCATAGGCAATACAGTAAAGCCATCAAATACTGCTTCAATAGCTTTAATAGGGTCTACTTCTGTAACAAATACGTGAGCGCCTAAACCTTTAGCACGCATTGCAACGCCTTTACCGCACCAGCCATAACCAGCAACTACAACATTTTTTGCCTGCTACTGTTAAGGTTGGTAGTACGCATGATACCATCCCATACAGATTGGCCTGTACCATAGCGGTTATCGAATAAGTATTTACAGTTAGAATCATTAACAGCAATCATAGGGAATGTTAATTGTTTAGCATGTTCCAAAGCATATAGACGATGAACACCTGTTGTAGTTTCTTCACTGCCACCTAACAAACGTTCTTTTGCGTCAGTACGTGTTGTGTGTAATAAATTAACAAGGTCACCACCGTCATCGATGATAATATGAGGGTTTATGATCCAACGCTTTGTTAAGGAACATAAAATATTCTTCATCAGTACAGTCGTACCAAGCATATACAGTAAGACCCATGTCAACAAGTCCCTGCCGCTACATCATCTTGTGTAGAAAGAGGGTTTGAACCTGTAACGATGACATCAGCACCACCGCGCTTTAATACAGTTGCAAGGTATGCAGTTTTAGCTTCAAGTGAACGGAAACAACAATTGTTTGGCCTTTGAAAGTTTGTTCTTTTCAAAACGATCGCCCAATGTATTTAGTGTAGGCATAAAATTAGAAACCCAATCGATTTTTTACGGCCTTCAGCAGCGAGATTGATATCTTTAATTAATGATTGCATATGTACCCCTTCATTCTTCAATTAATAATATACAGGTTATGAAAAGAACTTACTTTAACATGATAAGTTTTATATACATCCGTAATGACATCTACTTATTGTCAACAACGGATTGTAAGCGAGCAATAGACTCTTGATAGTTTGGTGTTAAAACACCTTCTTCAGTTATAATAGCTGTTACTAATTCATGAGGTGTTACATCAAAAGCAGGGTTTAATACATGAATACCCGTAGGCGCAGATGGCACACCTTGGAATATCAACACTTCATCATCAGCGCGCATTTCAATGGGGATATCCTTACCATCTTTGAGTGTAAATCAAATGTACTATATGGAGCAGACTACATAAAATGGAATATTATGGAATTTTGCAAGCACTGCTAATCCATAAGTACCAATTTTATTAGCTTCATCACCTTCTGTTGTAATGCGATCGGCACCAACTATAATGGCGTCAATTAAACCTTGTTGCATTGCATAGGCCGCCATATTGTCTGTCTCTAATGTAACAGGAATACAATCTTCATGGGTTCAAAAGCCGTTAAACGGCACCTTGCAACAACGGACGCGTTTCATCGGCATATACCATTTCTAATTGTCCCTGTTCATGTAGTTTACAGATCACACCAAGTGCAGTGCCAAGACCACCTGTCGCTAAAGCACCGGCATTACAATGTGTTAAGATTCGTAAATTTTGTTTTCCTTTAAATAAAGTGGCCCCATTAATAGCCATACGTGTGTTAAGTTGTACATCCTCTTCATGGATAACAATGGCTTCATGCGTGATGCGGTCTATAATTTCATGCATAGACGCAAACGGACCGGCTTTCACAATCGCTATAATACGATTAACAGCCCAAGCTAAATTAATCGCCGTCGGTCGAGTTTCCTTTAATTCTTCCTCCACTCATAAAAGGTTGATAGCTGTTCAGAAAAGGGAACAGCTAAACGATTCGCCTCCACAGCCGCTAAAATAAGGCCATACCCTGCAGCGACACCAATAGCAGGAGCTCCACGGACACGAAGCATCTTTATAGCCTCGGCCACTTGTCGCCAATCGGTACAATGTAAATATTCCACCTGAGTTGGTAATTTTGTTTGATCTAATAAAATGAGCGTACCATCACGCCATTCAATATTGTTCATGAGAACTCCCTCCACATTGTCATATCAAAATGGATACGATTTCTTATAATTTAAAACCACCATACTCAGCCATGCGATGATGAGCTGCATAATCTGCATTCATATCAATCGCCTCAATTGTACCTAAAATAAGAGCTTTCAATTGAGATGCCATTTCGCCCATCATTTCAACTACTTCACTGTGGTAGAGCATTTTCAGAAATACCAGCTGCATAGTTCGTAATCATGGAGATTGTTGTACGCCATTTTCCGCTTCGTTTGCTAAGATTAACCTCTGGTACATTCGTCATACCAACTGTATCGCCACCAAGCATATGGAACATTTTAATCTCAGCAGGTGTTTCAAAACGTGGACCTTCTGTACATACATAGGTACCGCCATTATGAATAGACAATTTTGTTCTTTACCTACATATTCAATGATTTGACGAAGCTCAGGACAATATGGATTTGTCACATCTAAATGTGCTACCGGACGTTCGCCACCTTCATAGAATGTAGTAACGCGATTTTTTGTAAAATCAAAGAAATTGATCTGTTAAGACAAAATGACCAGGTTCAAAATTCTTATTCAAAAAAGAACCTACAGCAGTCGTAGAAATAATAAATTTAACGCCTAGCTTTTTAGGCCCCAAATATTGGCACGATAATTAATTTTATGTGGAGGAATCGTATGGTCTTTACCATGACGAGCCACAAAAATTACAGTTTTACCTTTATATGTTCCTTGAACATAATCAATCTCTCCATAAGGAGTCATCAAGGATTCTTCATGAATATTTTCAAATATAGACGGATCATAAACACCTGTTCCGCCAATTACACCGATTGCACTCATAGTTGCCTCCTATTAAAAATACTCTATCTTTATATTTTCGCATATAATGATAAAACAATCTATAGAAAAAGTTCTATTATTGAATTGGTCCTTTAGGCGTAAACATATCTTCTAGTTCTTTTTAGAGAAATGATACTTTTCATTACAGTAATGACAAACTAGCTCTGTTGTTTCATCTTCTAAGAGGGATTTATCATCTTCACGCAATGTCATAAGAACGCCAGCGAATCGATCACGACTACAACGACATTTAAAAGATACTGGTTCGTTATGACTTTTAACAAAAGGCCGTCTCTTCAACAAGGCCTTTCCCATCAGGATGTGTTTTTTAAATATTCTGTAACAGGTCCTAATTCATTGATATTCTTTTCTACCAGCCAATGCAGCATCAGTAGCATCAGGTAAAAGCTTGAACGATAAAACCACCAGCTACAATGGTATGATAATCTGGGTCTACGAGAACGCCCTAATCGTAGATGGCACCTGTTCAGATGTATAAAGGTAATTGCCAAGTCCTCTGCTACTTCACCACTTTGAATAGGGCTAGTAGATGTATAATCTTGAGCCAATTTAGTGAATCTTTGGCTTACCCCCATGGTGGCCGACTGCGACACCTACATCGAGTTTTTCCAGCACGTTTAATGGCACATCCACATGTGGCTCATCTACATAACCGCGAACAGTATTATCAGAAAATGCATCGACATGTACAACACCGAGTGGGCCATCACCTTTAATGCGAAGACTTACATTCTCGTGATTTTTAAAATCACCCGCCAATAATAGAGCACCCGTCATGGCACGTCCTAGAGCAGCTGTTGCGACTGGCCATAAATCATGACGTACGCGCGCGGTCTCTACCGTATCCGTTGTAACGGCTAATGACATACGAACCCTTCACGGGTAGTAAACGTTTTATATAATCCATTCAATCATTCCTTATATATAATCAAATTATTATGTATTACACTCTTTAGTGCCTATATAGTATAGCATGATATATGTATATTTTCCATTATGCAGGAACATATGTTTGTTTAAGTATCTTTTCTAGTAAAAAGAACATATTTTCGATATAAAAACACTCAGTATCATACGATACCGAGTGTTTTCAAAGGTTAATTAGATTTGATCGATAAGATTAACCATTTCAATAGCCCCCATAGCACAATCGTAACCTTTATTACCCGCTTTTGTACCAGCACGTTCGATAGCTTGTTCAATATTTTCAGTTGTTACTACACCAAACATAACAGGGATACTGGTTTCTAAAGAAACGTGAGCAATACCTTTTGCCACTTCATTACAAACATAGTCATAATGTGTGTAGTAGCACCACGAATAACTGCACCTACACAAATAACAGCATCATAACGACCAGATAAAGCTGCTTTTTTTGCAATCAAAGGAATTTCATAGGCACCAGGAACCCAAATGACTGTAATATCTTCTTGTTTAACATCATGACGCAATAAGCAATCTTCTGCGCCACCAATTAATTTAGATGTAATGAACTCATTGAAACGTGAACCAATAATGGCAAATTTCTTACCAGTACCAACCAAATTACCTTCTTGAACCATCATGTTATAGCCTCCTATGAATTTGATTAAATTCTATATAACGAAAAGAAAAATTAGTCTTCTAACATATGTCCCATTTTTTCTTCTTTTGTTTTTAAATAGCCTGCATTAAATTTGTTAGCAGGAATAATGAGAGGTACACGTTTGTACATCAACTTTAATGTTCTAAGCCATGGCGTTTTTCAGGATTATTCGTCAATAAACGGATACTCTTAATACCTAAGAATCGAATAATTTGAGCCGCTAAAGAATATTCGCGCATATCTGCAGGAAACCTAATTGTTCATTCGCTTCTACTGTATCAAGACCTTGTTCTTGTAATGCATAGGCTTTAATTTTATTTGTTAAGCCAATACCACGACCTTCTTGACGCATATAGACGACAACGCCTTTGCCCTCTTTTTCGATGGACCGTAATGCATTTTCTAATTGTTCACCACAATCGCAACGTTTAGAACCAAATACATCCCCTGTTAAACATTCGGAGTGAATGCGTACAAGCACATCTTCACAATCTTGTACATCGCCCTTAACGATTGCCAGATGCTCTTTATGATCTAAATCATTTTTTTAAATACGAAGATATTGAAATCGCCAAATTTTGTTGGTAATTTGGAACAAGCCCCTAATCCGATCATATCTTCATGTTGTTTACGATATTCGATGAGTTCTGCTACGGACGCAATTTTCAAATCATGTTCCTTAGCAAATTCGATTAGATCCGGTAAACGTGCCATATCACCATCATCTTTAGTGATTTCACAGATAACAGCAGCCTCTTGTAAACCAGCAAGACGACAAAGGTCAATAGATGCTTCAGTATGACCTTGACGTACGAAACGCCACCTTCTTTATATACCAATGGGAATACGTGTCCAGGTCGACGGAAATCAGCAGGTTTTGCATTGGATCTAATAATTTTTTAGAATCCGTATAACGCCCGTTCTGCAGGAGAAACACCTGTAGTTGTATCGGTCAGCAGTAACAGTAAATGCTGTTTCATGATTATCCGTATTCTTTGTAACCATTGCAGGAATACCAAAGGCGTTCTAAAGCTTCTCGTCTCATTGGATTGCACACGATACCACGTGCATATTTAACAAAGAAATTAATGTTTTCTTGAGTAGCAAACTCGGCAGCGATAATTAAATCCCCTTCATTTTTCGCGACTTTCATCATCAACGATAATAACTGGGTTTACCAACTTTCATATCTTGAAGAACTTCTTCAATTGTATTCAATGTATAATTCATGGAGACAACTCCTCCTTTTACATAAATCCGTTTCTCTACTAATAGAGATTCCATGGATTTTGGGACTTACTTGTATGTGTAGGCTCATCTAATGTCATAAAATGACGAATATAACGGACTGTAATATCTGTTTCTAATTTACCTCTGTACCAATCGACGCATGGCCGAGCACAGTTTCACTCGGTGTATGCGGAATAATAGATACAGAAAAGATCGATTCCGTTCTTTCCATAATCGTTAAGCTAATGCCATCGATTGTAATGGATCCCTTATAAATGACATAATCCATAATCGATTTTGGAGCAGAAATAGTGAAAACAATGGCGTTATCTGTACGTTTCATATTGACGATACGACCTATACCATCCACGTGACCAGCCACGATATGACCTCCAAATCTTCCATTAGCAGCCATAGCGCGTTCGAGATTAACGGGTTGATTTACCTTTAAATTGGTAAACGTCGTCATACTTATTGACTCCGGCATAACATCTGCAGTAAATTGGTGATTTCAATAGATGTGGCAGTTAAACAAACGCCATTAACCGCTACAGAATCGCCATTTTTTTTAAATCGTCAAAAATTGTATTGCCACCGATCGTCAATAATAAGGATTGGGTACCCTTTTTAACGTTTACTATTTTGCCAACTTCTTCAACGATGCCTGTAAACATAGGAGCCTCCCTTCTAAACGATAGGATTCAATACGAATATTATTATCTAGTATTCGCGAACTAGCAAATTCGAGTGTAGGCGCCTCATGTAATGTAGCAAAACCGGTACCACCTACAGCAGATGTACTATTCGCGCCCCTATGACAAGATTGCCTATATAGGTAACAATTTTATCAAAGGACAACGATTCAACAAAGGAACTGATAATGGTGGAACCGCCTTCAACAAGCACTGATGTATTCTTGTTCCCCAAGATGTTCCAAACACGCTTGAATATCTATCTTCATAATATCTATAGCTACATCAGTGGTACGTCCTTGACGCACCGATTTTGTTGGGAGTTCTTTACAATCGCTCAACATTAGCAAAGCAATTCTACGCTGTTCTGGACAACCTTTCGCATAAAATATAACCTTACGATTTGGTATCGTAATACCTTTGCATCCGTTGGCGGCCCCTGACTATCAGAATAATAATATCTGGCTGATGCACCTCTAATGTATTATCTATCGAGACATCGTGTCTGTTGATAATTGCTTCATATAATTCATCTCTAGTGAGCCTACAATTAAGCAATGGATCATCCGCCAATATAGTACCAATACCAACAAGCATTGCATCATGAGAACGCTCGCAATATATGCCCATCATACGGGAACTTTCATTCGTAATCATTGAGATTGACCGGTGAAAGTAGCAATTTTACCATCTAGGGACATAGCACTTTTTATGGTTACAAAACGGTTTTATGTGTTTGAATAAATGTAAAGAAATGTTCATTCAACTGAAATACATTCATCCACACATACATCTGTAGTTACCTCTATATACCTGCCTCAGTAAATTTGAATGCCCTTACCAGCCACCAGTGGATTTGGATCAGTACTACCAATCACAACGCGGCAATACCAGATTCAACGACACGCTTTGCACATGGCGGGGTCTTACCACCAATGCGCACAAGGCTCAGAGTTACATATGAGTAGCCCCCTAGCATTTGTCTCATCCGGCATTAAAGCATGTACTTCGCATGGGCCCTCTGCCAGCCTATGGTGATACCCTTCGCCAACTTATTGTATTATTTTTTTTACGGCGGCACCAACCAAGGGATTGGGCGATGTATGTCAGTTGCCATTTTCGCTAGAGAAATGGCACGCTTCATATAATTCGTCGTTCATCATAATACCTCAATAAAAAAGGACTATAACACTAGTCCTTGGGTCATCATATATACATACAAAAAATATGTGCTATTGTCTTTTCTCATCAGACTCTACTGTCGGTATCGGGAATTGCACCGATTCATGCCATATAGCTCGCGGACTATATAACCGCCGGTAAGGAATTTCACCTATCCCCAAAAGACTTATCATATTCATTTATATGTTTATAGTACCACTTTTATGATACTTTCGCAAAGATTATACATTTGTATATGAAAACTTATTAATATCCATCTCAATTATATAGCACTTTTAGAAATTGAACTAATTTTGTGATGTATACAATCCATTGTGATAAAAAGTCACATAATATGCAATCATAAGGTACTACTATTTATAGTATATAATGAATTATATTTTTTAAATAACATTAATTATCATATAGAGGTGATAATATGGCAAAAAAACGTATATCAGATGTACTCATAGAGGTATTAGCTAACGCAGGTATTGAAAATTTATGGTATTACTGGGGATAGTTTAAACTCGGTAAACGATAGTTTACGTCGTGGGGAAAATTCAATTTGAACATGTGCGCCACGAAGAATCTGCGCCTTCGGCTGGTGCAGAGGCTCTATTAACAGGTAAATTAACCGTATGTGCTGGTAGCTCTGGCCCTGGTAATCTCCATTTGATCAATGGTCTATTTGATTGTCATCGCAATCGTGTACCAGTGCTCGCTATTGCCTCTCACATTCACAATCGGAAGTCGGTCTCAACTATTTCCAAAAACACATCCAGAAAATTATTCAAAGAATGTTCTTGTTTCTCAGAACTTGTTTCTAATCCAAAACAAATGCCGGAAATTCCTATTCCGCCATGAATGCCGCTGTTGGCAATCGCGATGTAGCCGTAATCGTTCTACCTGGTGATGTGGCCGTTATGGAAACAGAAATTGATGAATTACCTACATGGCATGCGCCTAAATTGCCCTATATCGTAATTCCTCAATCGAGAGGATATTCTTGAAATGGTCAACATTTAGAAACAGGCAAACGCATTACACTTTTCTGTGGTGCTGGTTGTGAAGGTGCTCATGACGAAGTGGTTGAACTTGCTGCTAAATTACAAGCCCCTGTTGTACATGCTTTCAGAGGCAAAAAGAATGGGTTGAGGTGGGATAATCCTTATGATGTGGGAATGACAGGTTTGCTTGGTTATACATCCGGTTACCGTGCTGTTTGAACAATGCGATACACTAATCATGCTTGGTACCGATTTCCCTTATCGTCCATTCTATCCTGAAAATGCTAAGGTAATTCAAGTAGATAGACATTAATCCATCTGCGCTCTAGGTGCACGCGTTCCATTAACACAAGGTATCATTGGTTCTGTAAAGATACCTTACACGAACTACTCCTCACCTTACACAACGAGATGATACAGAATTCATCGATACCGTTCGTCAAAAGCATACACTAAATTCCGCAATGATTTGGACAGCTATGCCGTTTGCTTTGAACCTGATGGTGTAGCAATTCACCCTCAATATTTCGTAAATCGTCTCAATAAATTGGCTGCTGATGATGCCATCTTTTACATTCGATAATGGGCACCCTGTTATCTGGACTGCACGCCATATCAAAACAAATGGCAAAACGTCGTATCATTGGCTCCTACAACCATGGTTCCATGGCCAATGCAATGATGCATGCAATAGGCGCTCAAAATGCATGTCCAAATGCGCCAAGTTATCTCCCCTTTCTGGAGACGGCGGTTTCACAATGATGATGGGCGAAATATTTATCATTAAAACAATTAAATCTTCCTGTAAAAGTATTCGTATTTAATGAAGAACTTAGCTTCATTGCCATGGAAATAAGCTTCTGGTTACTTGATTATGCTACAGACTTCGTAAATCCTGACTTTTTGGCAAACTTGCCGAAGCTGCTGGTATCAAGGTATTAGCATTACAAACTCTGTGAAGTAGATGAAAAAATCAAAGGGAAGCTTAAACTATAATGAAGGTCCTGTTATTATCAATGTCCGTGTAGATAAACAGAACTTTGCTATGCCTCCAAAATCGCATACCAACAAACAAAAAGGCTTTAGTAAATACTTGATCAACGCCATCCTTGATGGACGTGGTACAGAAAAAAAAAATGGCTAAAAACTAACTGGATGAAATATAAATCTCTATACTAAAATCTGCCAAATATTCCAAAATCTGAAAAAATAAATAAACTACCAAAACTTTCAAAAAGAGGTGTCTGAAATAGTATTGACACCTCTTTTTTCTTAATTAATCATATATTGTTATAAAACCTTCAGTCCATCCCATAAATTAGGAGTGATAGTAGCTATTCTAAACACTCATGCCATGTGCTTTAAATATATCCCAGGTTTTATACCACTCTATTGCCTTCTCTGCATATTTTAAACTACTAAATAAACCTATGTATCCTGAACATATAATAATCATCTATATCATAATCATACCAAACACCATAGAATTTTGTTGTTTGTGATTTCATAACTAACATCATCACCTATATGTGCACAATCATTTAAATAATGAGTTGTTATCGAAAAATGAATCATCAGCCAAATCAGACCTATCAAATTTTGACTCAGTTAATGCCTTTTCTGCTAATGATAATTTAGAGGCTAGGCAAAATACTCTGCATAAGGTAACTCATTATTCCTTTTATAATTATTTACAGCTTCATATATTGGAACTCTCATAATTAACCAACTCGTTACAAAATAAAAACAATATAAATATGACACTCTAATAATTTCTATCTATAATAATCGTCCTCGTAATCGTCTTTATACCGTATTGCATCCACCTCTGATGGGGATAGCACATTCCCTTCTCATCAACATATTCCCTAGAATTCATTAAAAAGCATATACCTCGAATATCTGATTCTTCTAACTCAGGAACATCCTCCGACTACCTATGTCCCCAGATCAAATCTCTATAGGTTGATCTGGTCGTTCCTTAGCATAATATTGGGATCTCAGTTCCATGCTTTCTGATTTCATTTTCTGTTCTTTAGTAACATACTATCTGATGAATTAATTCCTAGAAATTTCAATAATCTCTTATCATTACACAACACTCCCTTGTACCAATGATATATCAATTGTATTGTAACAAAATATATGAAAAATAAGCACTATATCCCATTTTGGATATAGAATTGCTACTTTGTTAAGTCTAACTTGTATTTTGTTACTGTGCTCCAAAAGAGTGACATTTGTTCTGTCTTCAGGTAGTTCACCACAGCATTTGAGTTCTTTCATAAGATCGATGATGGTGTTGAGATGCTACGACGGCGTTGCAAGTCTTTTAGAGATGTAAACGGACGTTCTTCTCGTTCAGCTACGATAGCATCAGCTATGAGCTGCCTAAGGAGTCAATAGCTAGGAATGGCGGTAATGAGCACCATCTTTAATGCTAAAGCGATCTAGCTTCAGAGTGTTGAATATCTACATTAACAAACGACCTTGATTGTTTCATAGATACTTAAAAGGCACTCATAAGGTCCTTATCTTTGGACTGGCACCACGTCGAGAACTTTAATACGATTGAACTCAGTCATTTGCGTTTTTAGGTCTCCGTCATAATACACATAAATCAAAGGCATGGCTTTAGATAGATAGGCAGCATAGAATGCCAATGGATTAATTATACCTTAAACCAGGCTATACGGAAGGCCATCATAACATGGCTACACCACGCTGGGCCCGTGGGGAATAGATAAATCTTTTTACAAAGATTCAATGAACCATTCAGAATATTATTTTCCGCATTTTCTGCTTCAAATTCAGTAGTAGCTTGACCTTGTTTATTTCTCTTTCTGCCCTCCCTTACGAACATTTTCCATGACGAAGAAACTGTTTTTCTATTCACGATGAATCAAAAAGTTCATTACGTCAATACGAGTAGAAATAGCTTCGTTCAATTTTACAAGTACCATTTTTAATGAGTTCCTGTGCATTATCGAGCCATACATTCGTACTCCGTGGAGAAACCAGAAATAATGAACAAGGTCAGAGAAGGCTAGGCCTAGAATCTTCTAACATGCCCTGTACAAATTTCGTACCACATTCTGGTACGGCAAGGTTAGCTACTTGGTCCCCTTTGCAATTGATCAGCGTCAACTGATACCCCTCTGTTGAAGAAAATAGGCTTAGCGTTCTAGGATCATCAAAGGAATCGTCTTCGCATCAATACCGGTCAAATCCTCCAACATACGAATAATCGTCGGATCATCATGGCCCAGAATATCGAGTTTTGTCATACGCCCTTCAATGAGGATAATCAAAGTGAGTAGTTTACGCCACTCTCTTTTTTATTGGCCGGATGCTGAATCGGCGTAAAATGGTGCACATCCATATCACGAGGACAAACCATGATGCCACCCGGATATTTGGCCTGTCGTATTTTTTACATTTGTAAACCTTTTTGCAAGGTGCTCAAGGGAATCCACTGCGAGCCTGAATATTTTCAGCTCTGCATATTTCTTTTTACATACCCAAATGCAGTCTTATCTGCAATGGTGCCAATAGTACTGGCCTTAAATACATTATCACGACCGAACAGTTCTTCCGTGTATTTATGGGCCCCTGCCCTTGGTAATCGTCAGAGAAATTCAAATCAATATCTGGCACCTTATCGCCTTCGAAACCAAAGGAAGATAGCAAATGGAATGTCATGACCATTCGTTTTGTAATGGATGACCGCAATTAGGACAATCACGACGCGGTAAATCGAATCCACCGGCGTATTCACCATTTTCATAAAATTCCGACCACTTACATTCAGGGCAAATATAATGCGGTGGCAATGGATTAACCTCTGTAATCTCCGACATGGTCGCTGCAAAGGACGAACCTACAGAACCACGAGAACCTACTAGATAGCCATCATTTAGCGATTTTTTTACCGTATGAGCGATATAGTACAACACGCCATAACCATTGCTGATGATACAGTCGAGCTCATAACTAGGCGTTCTTGTACAACACCAATGGATCACCATAAATCTTCTTCGCATTTACCTAACACATTTCTGTGAAAGCTTCATCGGCCCCCTTCGATTTTCGGTGAATATGTGCCATCTGGCAACTGGTTTAATGTCTTCAATACTATCGTTGATGACCCGTGTATTTCGCAACAACAATCCGGCCTTTTCTTCACTCTCAAATATGGGTGAAGCTAACATTTCATCAGTAGTACGCAAATGTAAATCCGATTTGTTCATCCGCATCAGGGAACCCACAAGCGGTTAACATAATCTCACGATATATCTTTTCTTCTGGTGTTAAATAATGAACGTCATAGGTAGCACATACGCGTTTTATTGAGGGCTTCGCCCAATTCAATAACCGTCTTATTCATATCGATCAGAGCTTGTTCATCTGGCATTGATACCCTTGCGAATTAAGAATGTATTGTTGGTATGTGGTTGAATTTCAAAGGTAATCATAGAAGGATGCAATCGTTAATAGCTCTTCTTTGGAAGAACCTTTAACAATAGCCTGCATCAATTCACCTGCTTCACAGGCAGACCCTATGAGAATACCTTCACGATGCTCTTCAATGATAGAACAAGGCAAACGAGGTCTCCGTTTATAGTATTCAAATGGGATATGGAAATCATTTTATACAAGATTACGTAAGCCCACCATGTTTTTGCTAACAAAATAATGATAACGAGGCACTTCATCTTTTTCGTTTTACAACGTCTAGGATAATTCCTTTTCTAAATCCGCATCATCAACAAGATATCCTTCAACGCCATAAATAACCTTAACACCAAGTTCTTGCGCTTGTGCTTCCAGGAAAGGCTTGTACAACACCATGGTCATAATAGCAACCGCAGGATGGCCCCATTTTTTGACAGTTTTAAATAAATCCTTAATCGATACGAGTGCATCTTTATCACTCATCTTAGTATGGAGATGAAGCTCAACACGAGAATCTGGTCTATCTTCTGTCCGTTCATTTTATTGTCTTCTTCGATAGCTTCGATACTACGTATAGATAAAATATAGTCCTTATCAAATCGATCATCAAAGTTGACACTACCTTGAACGCGCAATTTCTTTAATTGTTTTAATAAGGCATCCCCTTCTTCTGGACTATTCGTAAATTTGATAAACTTATACATTGTTCGTATCATCTACGATACTACCATTTACGATACTTTTTAACAGTCCTAGTATCGCGTTTATCAAGGCCAACGAACACACCTTCAAAAATAACACTTGGCGTATCCAAAGTGCCCATGATTTTGGAGTCATGCCCTTCAATGCGTGGACCTAAAAATCATACCCTCATCAGTTGGTGCATCCTTAGGCGCGCGTTGTGGATATTTCTTACCCCTTTGTGATTTGATGTCTTTTATGTGCAAAATTAGCTGAAGATGTAGATGATGAGCTACTAAATTATAGATGGATTTCTTGTAGTTACAGACTCATACGACAAGGGGTCTGGATTAAAATAGTCCAATCAACTGCATCCATAAATGGCACAAACTCATCTGCATAATCACATCATCATATTCATCTTCTTGGTCATAACCAGCCAAAGGACTTGCCTCTCTCTGGCACTTTTCTTCCTCTAATTTTGTCGATGCGCTTCAACATCTTCAATCCATTCACCACACCACACCACCACCATGGTAGTATGGTATCAAATTCTTCATCAGTCATCTACCTTCCATGTGCGAAGCAGCAAGACGTAGTTGCATTCGTTGGAATCGTATCAAAGGAAATATTTTTTTTGTACCATGCAGCTAATCGTTCTTGTAATGACAGCAATGTTTTAAACGCTGAATCTGCTGCTTGTATGGTTACCTGTTTATCTATCACAGTTTACATAGAAGGCAGGTTTACTATTCTGTTTTTGGTACAACTCGATAACGTACTTTCATTTTTTATCCTTATACCCACAATAGGTAATACATAAATCTCTAAATCATAAATATCGCCCTTGCTGCTACACGGCTATCCAAAATAATCTCATAGAGCCCAGCACAATAAAACAATAGCGCCTTAATCGAAATTCTAGGACCGCCTCATAAGCTAACTTAATTGGATATGGTTTAATGAGCGAATCATGGTCGCCCATAGGTTTTGAATAACTTGAACAGACATTCCGCTTGGCGACATTCGAAAACTAATAATTGCAAACGTAATTGCCCCTCAATGTAGCCAATTTCATAGCACGATCAATTCTTTATAACCGAACATAAACGGAAATAGTTCAATAATGTATCAGTATCTCGTTTAACAAAGCCTCTTTTAAGGTGAAAATATTTTTGACTCCCATAATCACTACCATTTTCTTCGAGAAACTCTTTTGTAATGACTTTATCCTTACCGTTATTTGTAAAAAATAGCGGTCAAATTCGGTTCTCATAAATGAAACCGGTACATCTTGCCATAAATCGATGAGATGCGCTACATATTCCTGTGCATCAGGGGTCATTTTAAAACCATTAGAAGTGCAATACTGATGTATCCACATTACAAGGTCTGCCCTTTCAAGGCGCTTACATTGATGATTTGGTATTTTATCTAAAATCTCTTTATTCTGCTTTGATGCGTTTATCAATCATATCATGATAAATCAAAACTATAGGATTATCCCATTATATTCCATGAGGAGTTCATACAATGGAATCCAGGCATCACTATTTTTACCGCTTTTACGAATAATAGGTAAATTCACTAAGCAAAATACCTTTTGATCACCAAAAAGAGAGTCTTCACATAGTTTTCTTATGCATTTCTGTGGCCCAGCTTCATCATCTAATACACGGTCACTGGAAGGTCCGGATAGGCACTAAGAAACTTGCGTTTTCTTCTTCAATTAATTGTGGCTCATCGCCATAGATGAGTTTAATTTCAGCCATACATCCTCCTTTCACAGATACATATCCTCAATAAAACTGTACCCCATAATATACATATTATTCTGATGATGGGTCCACATCGCGTAAAGCCCCATGTGGACTGCCAAATAGAACTATATTATGCGGCAGTAATCTGCCAATTTCATTCATTGAACTAGACGACTCGTAATAAATAATGTATTAATCTTATCATTTAATTTTAGATTTTTTTCTCCTCTTTGTCCATTATATACATCGATTTCTTTCATACTATTTTTATATATTGTTTTTGCAGATCCGTTACTATGAAAATAGTCTACCTTTACAACTTTTGGATTCACACCATATGCCCTTATAGCTTGATTGACAAGCCTTTCATTAAGCGTCGTTTTAATATGGTCTGGCGCATCAATTAATAAATGAGCCCCCTTCATGATTAGGTTCTATGCAAAGCAATACATTGCATTGCTTCATTGGAAATATAATGAACTAATGTTTCTGGATGATGATGCGTAACATAATGGGAAGCACCAAAGGTTGCCAAGATTAAAAATAATGATACTACGACATGTACAGTATATCTTTTTCTATGCGTAAAAAAGTACGTAAATAAACCTAATAGCACATAATATATATAAGCAACAAGGATGCATCATACCAAGCCATAGTAGACTGCCACTACGCCCTAACATATGATTTAAATATAAGGATATACGCAATAGTACATCTAATAAAGACCACATTAACGATATAGAAAATACGTAACTGACTAAAGTACTACAAATATTAAAACTATAGATATATCTAATGGGGCGCTACTATACAAGCGGCTAATAAACTTGCAATGCTAATATAGTGAAAGTAATAGTTTGTAACGGTAAAATTAACAATTGGGCCGACACACATAATACGAGCGGCATTTTTAACCATCTAGGCAGCCATTGTATCCGTGTTCGTATAATACCTTTCCCCATATGAGCAATCCATAAGTCGCCCCAAAGGATAGCTGAAAGTTTCACATCAAACAAAGATGGAAATTTTATAGAATAACACATATACATAGCGCTTGTTTGGCCTGATATAGTCGTCATATATATAGCGATACATGAGTATGCTCATCATCGTAGCACGTAGAAACGGTGCATCGCCGCCTACAATACCACAATATATACAAGCAACTATAATACCAAGGATTAAACATGTACGCTTTCTTAATTTAAAAAGTCGTCCAAGTCCGTACACAAGTGCTAACAGTAAAGCAATATGCGATCCTGATATGGATAAAATATGGATAAGGCCTGTATAGGAGAAAGCCTTCATTTGGTCTTCTCCCAGTTCACTATAATGACCACCCAAAGCTAATGCTTGAGTAATACTTTTTGCGGTCCCTCTAGATTGTGACCAATATTTTTATCTATAGATTCGTGTAATACACCAGCAATTAATAAGCCTTTCCTATATAGTTTGTCATAAAATGTATCTTTATAATGAAACCTTTGTAAATCTTTATTGCTAGCAGCACGATACACACCATCATAGATACGACCTCTAGTATTCGAAACCATATATCGGCCTCTAAGATTAATACGACCTTCCTCTTCAATGAGAAATAAAGGGCTTTGGTGTACCTTCAATAATTGCATATTCTCCTAGTCGTATAGGATAGTTCGTAGCAGATTCCTTAGAGTATACTTGTAAACGCCCCTGTGCTTTAATATAGTCATTTTTGCAGTATTTTTTATAGGGATGTAGGCCATGAATTTCAATACTATATTTATAATACTCCTGTCCATTCAAATTTACTTTTTCAGGAGCAGCTACAACCGTACAAAGGTATTCCCCTTCTTGCTGTAAATAATATGATGTATAACTATTAAAATGTATAATCCGTAAATCTGTTTGATAATAAGATAAACCAACTAAAACAAAGACTAAACCGATTAACTTAGTAAGTAAATGCCATCTATTAGACGATTGAAATGCTTTAAAAATACCTACAACTATAATAGCTAACCCAATAGCAAAGATGTATCGCATCTGATTAAGTACTGGATAATACTGACCATAGCCTAATATTGTACCCATAATTATAGAACCCAATATAGTATGCGCCCATTGGCTATGGGTTAAAACCTTACTGTTCCCATTAATATCATTTACATCATGGAAGAGCCCATCATTGTTGCTATCTCTATGACTAAATTGTAATTTTATCTTTAATCTTCTTAAATACGCCATCACCAATACCCCTTCACCCCCTTGATACTTTCAACAGATGTAAAGGGACCTTTTTTTTGTGAACGATACTCTTCAATTCTCTTTGCCATAGCTGGCCCAATGCCTGGAAGAGAGTCTAACTCTTTTTGCAGTGGCGGTATTAATATTTATCTTATTACCCGCAATAACGCTTCAGGATTTCCGTGAAAGTTAAAAACTACGTGGATATGATCTCCTCCAGTCACGGGTTTAGCCATATTAATAGACTCTACATCTGCATAGGGTAATAGTCCTCCTGCTAGCTTAACAATATCACCTACAGTAGCTGAGCTTTCAAGCTCATATAAACCAGGTGAAACTACGGCATATAATATAAAGCAATCGATTTATTAGATATTTCTGCTACATTTGATATAGAAGAATTTCCATCTACCCCTTCAACTAGGACAGAATCGCTATCATCTGTTATAATAGGCCATAGGAAACAAATTCCTACTAAAACACATAGGATTAATATAATTATCATATAGGGCTTCAATTTATATTTCATAGTGCACCTCCTACTGAAGGATTTCCCTATGAAAAATAAAACTCCTACCCATGACTCTATTGGTCACACTAGTAGGAGTTTAACAATTGATGTCGAATAAAAGGAGAATTTATGAATCAAAATACATTAAAAAAATATGCCCATACATTACTAAAGTACGGTGTAAATTTACAACAAAGATCGAATATTAGTTATTTCTGTTGATGTAGAAAATAAAGATTTTGCAGTAATCGTTACTGAAGAAGCATATAAGCTAGGCGCAAAAGAGGTTGTTCTTAATTGGAGATGTTCCCCTATTGCACGTCAACGTTTATTACATGCTAACGAATCTGTTTAGAAAAACCAGCTAACTGGATTCCTGAATTCTACAAACAGTATATCGATGATAAGGCTGCCTTCTTATCTTTAATTAGTGCTAATCCAAAAGCCTTAGAAGGTATCCCAACAGATCGTATTTCCTTACAATCTCGTAACTTAAACAAAGCATTATCCTTCTATCCATACAGCTATCATGAACTCTTCTGTTACATGGTGCGTTGCATCTGTACCAACGGTTCTATGGGCAGATTTACTTGGCTATGAAGGTAGTGATGAAGAAAAAATCGATCAATTGTGGGCAACATTATTAAAACTTTGTCGCATTGAAGGTATCGAAGCGAAAGATACATATCGTCATCACATGGCAAAATTGCGTCATCGCTGTGAAGCATTAAATAAATTAGACTTAAAATCATTGCGTTACACTTGTGAAAACGGCACCGACCTTTTATTAGAATTGCCCGAAGACCATATCTGGCTAGGTGGTGAAGAATCCTCTAAAGATGGTACTATTTTCAATGCTAATATTCCCTACAGAGGAAGTTTTCTCTGCTCCTCAATACAATGGTGTAAATGGCGTTGTGCACAGCACAAAACCATTAATTTACCATGGCAATACAATTTCTGATTTCTCCTTCACCTTTAAAGAAGGTAAAATCGTAGAATACACTGCCAAAGAAGGTTATGAAGTTCTAAAAGAATTAGTAGAAACTGATGAAGGCTCCCACTACCTTTGGCGAAGTAGCATTAGTGGATAACTTCAGCCCAATTAGCCAATCCAACCAAATCTTCTACGAAACATTATTTGATGAAAATGCATCCTGCCATTTAGCAATTGGCGCATCCTATCCTACATGCCTTAAAAATAGTGATGGTTTATCTGAAGAGGAATTAAAGAACGCGGCCTTAACCACTCCTTAACACATGTGGACTTTATGATTGGTCATGAACACATGAATATTAAGGGATATACTCGTGATGGTCAAGCTGTTGATATCATGATTGACGGTCGTTTACAAGTATAATTTAGGTATACAATCTAACATAGTAAAAAATATAGAAAAGCTCTTATCCATTAATTAATAGATAAGAGTTTTTCTTGTAATATTATTGTTTTATACTTTATCATACGGTAATATGTAAAGTCCGTCCCGTAGGTTTATATTCAATAATTTCTACGCCTGCTGTTTTTAGCATCCGTTTAGATGCTTTTACTTCTTTTGTATCTTTATAAAGATCATCACGGTAGATAACAGCTTTGATGCCACTTTGAATGATGGCTTTTGCACATTCATTACAAGGGAATAGTGTTACATATATTTTAGAACCTTCTAAAGAACCGCCCCGATAATTAAGTATGGCATTGAGTTCGCTATGTACAGTATAAAAGTATTTATTATCATCTGCTGTATCGCGTTCCCCGTAAAGTCATCATCACTACAGTTTAAAGGCATACCATTATAACCAATGGATAAGATTTTATTGTCATTGCTTACGATACAGGCACCTACTTGTGTATTAGGATCTTTAGAACGTTGTGCTGCCAAAATGGCAACGCCCATGAAGTATTCATCCCAGGAAATATAATCGCTACGTTTTGCCATAATTACCTCACTATAAAACAAGCCCCCTTCTACTTATGTAGTTGGGGCTTACATTATTAAACGAATAGGATATCGTTATTTAACAACGATATTTACAAGTTTACCAGGTACATAAATAACTTTTACAATATTTTTTACCTTCTGTAAACTCTTGAACACGGCTAGATTCTTTAGCCATTGTTTCTAATTCTTCTTTTGTAATATTTACGGAAACAGTAAGTTTATCACGAACTTTACCATTTACTTGTAATACTACTTCTACTTCATCTACAACAAGAGCCGATTCTTCATATACAGGCCAATCTTTCAGTGTGGATGGATGTAGTTTCACCCAATTCATGCCACAACTCTTCTGTCATATGAGGAACGAATGGTGCTAAAAGAAGTAATAAGGAATGAGTCAATTCATTAGCCAAAGCGCTATTGATTGTTTCAGCTTTGTCCTTATGAGCGTACATAGCATTTACAAGTTCCATGATGGCAGAAATGGCTGTATTGAAGTTGAAGTTGTTATCGAGGGTCTTCTGTTACCTTTTGATAACTTGCGGTGTAATTCACGACGCAATGCAAATTCGTCTTTTGTAAGTTCACCAGTTACATTTTTCTTAGCTTCTTCGTTGTATGCATCAACAATACGCCATACACGACCTAAGAAACGGTAAGAACCTTCAACACCTTGGTCAGACCAATCAAGGTCACGATCTTACAGGCGCTGCAAATAGAATGAACAAACGTGCGGTATCTGCACCATAGGTATTGATAATTTCTTCAGGAGAAACTACATTACCCTTTGGATTTAGACATTTGCTGCCTTCTTTAGAACCATACCTTGTGTCAACAAACCACGGAATGGTTCGTTAGCTTCGATAAGGCCTAAATCGTGAATAACTTTCACAAAAGAATCGAAAGTACAACAAGTGCAAGATAGCATGTTCAATACCACCGATATATTGGTCAACGTTCATCCAGTAGTTAGCGATTTTTTATCGAATGGAACTTGGTCGTTTTTAGCGTCTGTATAGCGCAAGAAGTACCAAGAGGAATCGATAAATGTGTCCATTGTGTCTGTTTCACGACGTGCAGGACCACCACACTTAGGACATTAGTTAGGAAGCTTTCAGATGTAGCCAATGGAGATACGGCACCAGACTCAAATTTAACATCCTCCCCAAGCGTACTGGCAACTCTTCTTCAGGAACAAGTTGTTCACCGCATTTTTCACAATATACTACAGGAATTGGCACGCCCCAGTAACGTTGACGAGAAATCAACCAGTCACGAAGACGGAAGTTTACTTTACCTTCACCAATGCCGCGTTCATTAAGAGCAACTGTGATAGTTTTTACGAGCCTCTTCAGATGTTTGGCCATTATATTCACCAGAGTTAACGAGGATACCATCTTCATGGTACCATTCTTGCCATTTATCAAGGCTGTATTCTTCACCTTCACGAGCTACAACTTGTTTAATAGGCAAATCATATTTGTGAGGCAAATTCCCAGTCACGTTCATCATGTGCAGGGAACCCATTACGGCACCAGTACCATAGTCTACCAATACATAGTTTGCAATCACACAGGAACTTGTTCGCCAGACATTGGGTTTACTGCATAGGAACCAGTGAACATACCTTCTTTAGGTGCTTCTGTAGATGTACGGTCAATATCACTCATATTGCGCATACGCGTAATAAGCTTCTAATTCAGCTTTATTAGGAGCATTTTCAATAAGGCGTTCCACATATGGATGTTCAGGAGCCAATACTACGCATAGCTTACGCCATAAATAGTATCAACCCGTGTAATTGGCACACAGATACGCGTTCATTGATGGATGGTACTTCAAAGGAGAATTCTGTACCTTCAGAACGGCCAATCAGTTCTTTGCATCAATTTAACGCGTTGTGGCCAATGATCGAAAGTATCCAAATCAGTTAATAAGCGATATATTCTGTAATGCGCAAGAACCATTGAGACAAGTCTTTTTTTCTCAACTGGGTTATCACAGCGCCAGCAAGCACCATCGATTTGTTCGTTAGCCAATACAGTATGGCAAGTTTCACACCAATTTGCTTTGGCTTCTTTTTTATAGGCTAAGCCTTTTTATAAAATTGTTGGAAGAACCATTGCGTCCATTGTAGTAATCTTCTTTACATGTTGCAACTTACGGTCCCAATCATAGGACAAGCCAAAAGGTGCTTTTTGTTGCAATTTCATGTTCTCGATGTTATCAGAAGTGTCCATGTTTTGGGTGCAATACCATGTTTGATAGCTGCGTTTTTCTGCAGGCATACCAAAAGTCCCAGCCCATTTGGATGTAACACGTTAAAGCCCTTCATTTTTTTTGAAACGAGCTGCGTCACCGATGGAATAGTTACGCACGTGACCCATGTGTAAGTTACCAGATGGGTACGGGAACATTTCTAATACGCATAGTATTTTTCTTTTTGGATTCATCATATTCTGTTTTAAATGTATGTTTATCATCCCAATACTTTTGCCACTTTTTTCTCAATATCTTGGGCTACATATTTTTCATTCATGCTTAAGGCCTCTCATATAGTCAACCTCAATAGTTGCCGTTTTATAATCAATATTTTTATTTTACTACGTACTATGAAAGCAGTCAAACTCTAGCGTTTTTTACTACTTGTACAGATTTAGTTAATTCGTTTTTTAGTAGTTGTATTTTGAACTGATGTAAGCTCTTATAAAACCAATTGTATCCTTTGCCTCTTATTGCATCCGTTCCTTTTGAGCCTTAGCTTCTTCTTCTTTTTCTCTGCCTTGGCTTCCTTGACGTTTTTTCTCAGCTTTAGCTTGCTCCGCTTCTTCTTTAGCTTTGCGTTTTAGCTGAATTCTTTTTTCTTTTCTTTTGCCTTACGTTTTTGCTTCCGCTTTACTTGGCTTTGGCCTTTTCTTTTTCTTCTAAACGCAATTTATATTGTTCAAGCTTAGTTAATGGTTTTAATTTCTTCTACTACTGGTTCAGGAACAACCGCTGTAGGAGATTTAGGAATACCGCGGCCTAAGTCTTTGCCTTGAATCATAGCAATAGTAGATTCGTCTTCAAAGCCTTTACGCCATGCAGCAAAACCAGCAAAGCTGTAATTCTTTTACAATGTCTAGTTTCAAACCTAAAGACGTATTATCTTCAAACCAAATACGGTCGGAACCAGAGCTGGTTGGGATAGATAAATAATAAAGTTTTAATCTATCATCCCATGTCATTTTATCCTTGTAGTTTGCAAAGTAACTACCTGTATTGTTCATAGCCAATGTTCGCAATAGCATAGCCATTTGTATCATGCCATAAGCGCATATAGAATGGCACACAAGTACTAGTTTTGCTTAGTTGGCCTTTTTCTGTATGATTGCGAACCATGGATAACTTGCTACAGGACCTGCTGTAGTACTCTTAGCCCATGTTTCGTCATAAACAGAACTACATAATCTACGGAATTAAAAGCACTGCGGTTATATACTAAAGACCATTCTGGGCTATCAGAATAACCGGTTACATCAATGGATGTTTTTAATATTGTATTGATGTAAATGATTTGATAGGATATGCTACAAAGGCTGTTAAACGCATCACGGTCAGCATAATTGTTTATTTTCAAAGTCAAAGTTATACCCATCAAAGCCATAAATACTAAGCATATTGAACGAGGGTTATGAGCATATTTTCTTCCAAACAGATTGGTCTGCTAAAATGCCACTAAGTAAAAACTAGGTCAAATCGATTCGTAATCAAAAGGCCATACACAAAATCTTTACTCTTATAATCGTTAACATAATCAATACTTACATTGGGCTTGCTTCAAGGCCTATTTCGCTATGCAATTAAAAACCAACTTGGAGAAATAATATTATCACTGCTAGCATTAAGTTTTGCCTGATATGGAGCTCCTGCGTTGGCCATGGGTCAAAGGCCCAAGACAATGGTGTTTGCATTGTATGGAGCTTTTACCGTGGAAACTTGTGGAGCAGGACCTAATGTTAATTGTTCATTCGTTTTGTATAGCTTACGCCGAGCATAGCTGGATCGGACTCAATATCAACATAGGTCGTGCCATTTTTGCTAGTTGTGGGTAATTTTACAGGTTCTCCAACAGCAGCAGGATCACAAAACAATAGTATTCGCTTGCAATACTGTTTGAAGGTACATATACCGTATAGGATGTTTTATACTGATTAGCTTCGTAATGACGCGTAGTATTCATGAAATTGATCGATAGGCACTAATACTTCTGCTTGTACAGCTGTACTAGATAATGCAGACACCACCAAAGCTGTTAAAGATTTTAAAATAGTAGATTTACAGAATCATGAACGCTCCTAACTCTAGTCCCATAAAGGGGATATAATTTCAATCTCTATATTATACCATATTATATAGAATTCCTCTCAGTTGTTGCATGAAGGGTACATGTAATTTTATAATTTACACTTATACAATACAAGTTATTACATAAGGAGTTTTATATGCATCAATATCTATTTTTTATAGGTGACTTCCTATCAGGGCCTATGGTGCCATGTTAGCCTTAGCTATCATCTGGTGCCTCTGTTGCCTATGTTTTATTAAAAAAAGACAGTCGAGGTTGGCATGAACACATCATCGATTTTTCCATTACTGTTGCCGTAGCAGGTCTCATTTGGCGCCAGATTATAGGATGTATTCTTCTTTGATTGGCACTACTATGGCAATCATTTACTAGAAATCCTTTGTATGGCAAGGTGGTATGGCCATTCAAGGCGGTGTCGTTCTTGGCACCATTGCAGGCTATTGGTACTTACGTAAAAATAATATCGACTTTTGGGCCTTTGCCGATTTATTCGCACCAGCATTGATTTTGGCACAATCTGTAGGCCGTATGGCAAATCTCTTAAATGGCGATGCCTTTTGGTCATCCTACGGGCGGTAATTTTGGTATTCTTTACCCTGAAAGCACGTTGGCTCATCGCACCTACGGCAATCAACCATTATGGCCTGCGGAAATTTGGGAAGGTCAAATCGATATTCTTATCTTTTTAGCCCTCCCTATTATTTAGCTCCTTTAAACATGCTAAAGGTCAAGTATTCGTACTATATGCTATTCTCTACTCTACAGCTAGATTCTTCCTTGAATTCTTGCGCGGCGACTATAGACTTAACACTGAGCTTAAAATCTGCTCAAATGACTAGTCTTATTGTCATCATTGTAGGTATTTGCTTATTCATTTATTTAGGCTACTTAGAAAGAAAAAACCAACCTGTACTTGAAACTACAGAAACAGCGCCTAAAACAAAAAACGTAAATAACTTCATATAATAAGCAACATATATTGAGAATAAAAAATCCTTCATTCATGGGCGTCCCATTGAATGAAGGATTTTTTTCTTTATAAGTCTTAAAACTCATATAGTATGGAGCAATTTATTTTATATGTCCAAAATTTATAGTTTTCTTTAGCCTTTAAAGCATCTAGCTCTTCTAATGCACGATTAGCAATGAGTGCATTTTTCTCTTTTTTCTTACGGATTTTTTGCGGCCATGGATCCATGATACCAAAGTTGACATTCATAGGTTGGAAGTTAGACCCTTCATAGTTAGAAATATAGTGACTAAGGGATCCAATAGCTGTAGTTTTAGGGAAGTCTATAAATGAACGTTCTCTAAATAACGGTCCACTTGCAAAAAACCAACCATGAGACCACTAGCAGCAGATTCTAAATAACCTTCTACGCCTGTCATTTGGCCCGCAAAGAATAAACGCGGTTCTTTTTTAGTTGGAATGCATGGTTCAACAACTCAGGGGAATTGATATACGTATTACGATGCATAACGCCATAACGAACGAATTCTGCGTTTCAAGGCCTGGGATCACCAAATACGTTTTGTTCGCCCCTTTAAAGTGAGTTTGGTTCACCAAATTAAAACATAATTACTTCTTTATTTTCCTTACGCAATTGAACAACTGCATAAGACTCTCCTCATTGGTTATCCACCAAACCTACAGGTTTTACTAATGGTCCATAGCGCAATGTATCTTCACCACGGCTAGCCATAATTTCTACAGGCATACAACCTTCGAAATAGATTTCTTTTTCAAAACTTTGGTTGTACTGCTTCAGCCGTTGTAGCTCATGCCAGAATGCTTTGTATTCTTCCTCTGTCATAGGAGTTAAGATAATCTGCATCGCCCTTATCATAACGAGAAGCGGCAAATACTTTATCATAATTCAAAGATTCTGCCGTTACAATAGCGGTGCTGCTGCATCGTGAAGTAAAAGCCTGTTTCACCAGTTAATTCTTTAATCTTATCCCCTAATGCTTCAGATGTAAGGGGACTGCAGTGAAGATAACAGTACCTTAAAGTAGAATCTGGTTTTCTTCATTGATGCACTGTAATATTAGGTGACCTTTACCTTTTCAGTCACTATTTCACTAAAATAGATGACGATCAACGGCTAAGGCACCGCTATAAGGTACAGCAGCGCATCAGCATTTCTATAATCAGGGAACCTAAACGACATTTCTTCTTTTAAAAGACCTACTGCATTTTCAATATTGCCAGCTCGCAAGGAGTTACTACATACGAGCTCTGCCAAATTGATCTGTTTGATGCGCAGGAGAGTTTTAACGGGGCGCATTCATATAAGTCTACATGAATGCCACGATTAGCGAGTTTAAAGCCGCCTCAGAACCAGCTAGGCCCGCACCAATAACAATAACATTTTTATTATTCAACAGTTGTTTCCTCTTTTTTTTTTTTAACTTTTTAGATTCTTTAGATTTTTTAGATTCTTTAGATTCATTTACAGTTTCTTCACTAGCTTCGCTTTTTTCTTTCTTGTTTTCTTTGGTGGTCTAGTTGGACATGTTTCATTGGAACAGAACTTTTTTAGTTGTACCATTTTTATATGTCTTTTCAACCATAATAGAACCACATGTTTCACAGAAATCATGGGTTGGTTTATCCCATAATGTAAAGTCACATTGTGGATATCGATTACAGCCATAGAATAAACGACCGGCGAGACTTACGCTCAACGATTTCCCCTTCATACATTTAGGACAAGTTACACCTGTCCCTACCGTAATAGGTTTAGTATTTTTACATTCTGGGAAGTTAGAACATGCAAGGAACTTACCATAGCGACCAAATTTATATACCATTGGGCTATGACAGAGTTCGCGTTTCATCACTTTCCATAGATGCAATTTCGATGCGATCCACATCGCTCGCATCTTCTAGCTCTTTAGCGAATACTTCATAGAAATCAGACAATACCTTTAGATATGTATCCTTACCTGATGCAATAGCGTCAAAAGTTTCTTCTTCTAGGTCGAGTAAAACCTGTATTGATGATTTTTCAAAGTACGCGATCAAGAATCTACCACTACAAAGCCCTAACTCTGTAGGAACGAATTGTTTATTCGTATTTTCTACATAGTTACGGCTAACGATATATCAGAATTGGCGCATATGTACTTGGACGACCAATACCGAGTTCTTCAATGTTTTGATGAGGCTCGCCTCAGAATAACGTGGAGGTGGTTGCGTGAAATGTTGTTCAGGCAATACCTCTACCGTATGAGCAGCATCATTCTTTTAAGCGCTGGCAATTGAGGAACATCCTCTTTTTAGCATCTTCATAAACAGCACTAAAACCTGGGAAGATTACACGAGCCAGTAGCTTTAAATGTATAATCATTTTGAACTGTCAATTCAATGGTTGTAGATTCATTTTGTTGTGGTGCCATTTGGCTCGCCATAAAACGATTCCAAATTAACGTATATAATTTTAAGTTCATCACGACTCAAGAATGGCTCTACCATCTTAGGTGTTAACTCAAGAGAGATGGGACGAATCGCTTCGTGTGCATCTTGAGCAGAACCTTTTAGAACCGTACACATTTGGTTTAGACGGATAATAGTCTTCCCCCATAATTGCGAAGGATAAAGTCCTTAGCCATTTCTTGCATCTCTTTAGAGATACGCGTAGAGTCTGTACGCATGTACGTAATCAAACCTACGTGACCATAGGAACCGATTTCAAACCTTCGTAAAGATGTTGTGCAATCATCATGGTACGCTTTCGCACCAAAGTTCAATTTACGAACACCATCTTGTTGCAACGTAGACGTCGTAAACGGGTGGTGCTGCTTTTACGAGAACGCTTGCGTTTTCAATATTTGTCACTACTGCATCGGCTCCACCAATAGCATCTACTACGGCTTGTGCTTCACTTTCAGTAGTAATATCGATTTTCTCGCCTTTAATATGAGTTAATTCTGCTGTGAAAGCCTCTTTTTTAGGCGTTTCAAAAATTGCCTTCAATAGTCCAATATTCTTGTGGCACGAAAGCTTGAATTTCTCGTTCTCTTTCACAGATAAGTCGAACTGCAACGGATTGCACACGACCTGGCACTGAGGCCTTTACAAACCTTTTTCCATAATAGTGGACTCAATTTATAGCCTACGATACGGTCTAACACACGGCGTGCTTGTTGGGCATCAACCATGTTCATATCGATAGTACGTGGAGATTCAAGGCCTCTGCTACCGCATTTTTAGTAATCTCATTGAACGTAATACGACATGTAGATGTAGGATCTACATTTAATATGTACGCTAAATGCCAAGAAATAGCTTCCCCTTCGCGGTCAGGGGTCAGTTGCGAGCAATACGGCGCTGCTTTCATCGGCGTAGGAAACGAGTTCATCAATAACCTTTTTACGAGTTACCAAATTGCTATAACGGGGTGTGAAATCATGTTCGATATCGATGCCCATTTGAGACTTTGGCAAATCTCGTAAGTGGCCCATACTCGCCTTTACAACATAGTTAGGACCTAAGAATTTTTCAATTGTTTTAGATTTAGCAGGAGACTCTACGATAACCAATACTTTGCCATCAGGATTATAAACGCGTGGTTCCCGTTGCTCTGGTGGCACGGAGGTTTGTAGTACAGATTTATCCTGTACAATCCCCATGGGAGTAAGGGCTTCTTTAGCAACCTTACGCTTTATCGTAGTACTCTCTTTCTTAGTACTTTTCTTTTTAGTATCTTTACTAGTACTAGCTGCTTTTGGCTCGCCAATAACGATTGATCGTTTAATGGACAAGTATATCACTCTAGTCATATTAATATAGCCTCTCGACGGTTGATGCTCTATAGCCCCTTCTAGCTCTAACTCTAGTAATAAGGGCTGCAATTGTTGCAATGGAATGTGAGTTACTTTCAAAATATCACTAACAGTAATACATCGATCATGAGGTATTTCGCTCAAGATTAGACTCCTATCCACATTAAAGCTTAACATAGAGAGCCCTTGTGTATCAACACCCTGACCATGATTCACCATTTCATTACTATCTTTTTACATGATTGTATCTCTTTTTATTTGGTGGTGAAAGTTTTTCTTTAGCACTAAACATATCTCGTAAGGTTAAATGATATTCCTTAACGATGTCCTCATAACCAGTTAATACAAAGGCTCCATTACGCATGAGGAATTTATTGCCATCTGCTGTATGGTCTAATAAATTACAAGGCACTACAAATACATCTCGACCTTCGCTAACAGCCATATCCGCCGTAATCAATGAACCACTACTTCCTTTTGCCTCTACTACGATTACACCTCTACTAAGGCCACTAATGATACGATTTCGAGCGGGGAAATGTTTAGCAGATGGTGGCGTACCAGGTGGGTACTCAGATACAAGCAAACCATTGTTTTGTAGATTCGGTCAAATAATTTTGTATTTTCTCGTGGATATACTATATCTAAGCCACAACCCATGACCACAATACCATACCCTAGGCTAGCTAATAGTCCTTCATGACCATGTGTATCAATACCTCGTGCACCTCCACTGACTATAATAGTGCTGTATTTACCGAGCTCTTTACCAAGCATTCTCGCCACATTCCGTCCGTATAATGAACATCGCCGTGCCCCTACAAGGGCAATTCGATTTAGCCGTTTTATCTAAAAAGTGCTCTATTACCTCGCATAAACAATATAGCCGGTGGATTATAAATATGGTTCAAAATAGATGGAAAATCTTTATCTAAAAAGGTAGTAACATCCATCTTATATTCGTCTATTTTATGAATTATATAATCTAACTTTTCATCCTTAGCCGATGATGCTATAGCACGTTTATCAGTGTTAGAAATATGTGAATAAGGCTTTAAATTTTCAACCTTCTTAACGGCTTCCCAAGCATCATAGGGCGACCCAAAATCCTCTATGAAACGCCGCACATGTGTGGCTCCCACATTATATAAACTTTGCAAGCCAGCAATATAAATAGTATCATCGTATCTAGTCATCTTTACACCTATTTACCTGTTCTAAAACAACATAGCCTCAGAAATGTGATGAGGCTCCACTTGTGGATTACCCTCAAGGTCCGCTATAGTACGAGCCACCTTTTAATATACGATCAAAGGCACGTCCACTTAAATGAAAGTGATCAAATATATTGCCCAATACACTCAGGCCTTATCAGTAATATTACACAGCTCACCTATGGCCTTATGAGGTACGGCTCCATTAGAATTAAATTCTAAGTTTTCATAACGTTTCTGTTGCAAAGCTGTTGCCAACATAACTTGTTGCCTCATGCTTTCACTTGTCATAGTAGACGTCGAATTATCTAATAATTGTTCTAGTGTAGGTCTTTCAACGGGAATATGTAAATCAATGCGGTCCATAATAGGCCCTGACAAGCGTTGCTGATAGTTTTTAACCATCGTTTCAGAACAGATACATTCCCTTGTGGGATCATGATAATAACCACAAGGACAGGGATTCGCGGCCAATATACAAATAAAATTGGCTGGATACATATAATTACCTTGAGACCGATTGATAGTAATTGTGCGTGATTCTAAAGGGTTGCCTTAGGGCATCAATAACTTGACGCTGAAATTCTGGTGCTTCATCCATAAATAAAACACCACCATGAGCAAGTGTGACCTCCCCAGGACGTCCTTGTATACCGCCGCCCACCATACTCGCTAAAGTCGCCGTATGATGTGGATGCCTAAAAGGCCTAGTTTTAACGAGTCCCTTATCACCGAGTAAACCAATCACATCTTGGATGCGACTGACCTCAACCATTTCATTCCAAGTCATGGGTGGCAATATGGTCGGTAATCGTTCGGCCATCATCGTTTTACCACCACCGGGTGGACCTATCATAATACAATGATGATGTCCTGCAGCACTAATGAGCATGGCCCGTTTACCAAGCGTTTCTCTTGACCTTGTACATCGCCAAAATCTACATCATACGTAGTATTATGGTTTTTATTATCCATCGTATCTGTTAATATCTCATCTTGATTTTTCCCTATTTTTACCTTTTTTGGAAGTTGAAATAGATTTAGATTTAACCTGGTTTTCTAAGACGGTAATAATATTTTGTAATGAAGACTCGCCATATATAGAAAGATTAGGAATAGCTTTCAAATTATATCCATTTTCTACGCTTGTATATATAGTGTTGTAATTAGCTTCTAACCCTGCCAATGACATCGCCAAAGGTTCCAAAGGTAGGTAGCAGTGAACCATCTAAGGCTAGCTCACCCATAAATAGACATCTATTCAATAAAGCTGAAATATTAGCTTTACGCCCCTTTATCTGCCCCGATGCAATGAGAACCCCTAAAGCAATCGCTAAATCGAGTCCTGCACTACTTTTTACGAATTGTAGCAGGTGCTAGATTGACTACGATACGCCTCATAGGGAAGTCATAGCCACTTTTTTAATAGCCGCCCTCACACGTTCCCGAGCTTCCACGGACTGATTAGGCAGTCCTACGATATCAAATACAGGTAAACCTTGCGATATGTCGACCTCTACCGTAATAATGCATCCATCTATACCATGTAAGGTGGCTCCATATAGTTTTGCATACATAGGTAACCTCTAAAAAGCACTGCGGCAAATAATGAATGGAACTTTGAAAGTCTTCATGCAAGTACACTTCGATGACATCAAAGGATAACTCTTTCAGCGCCGTCTTTTCTGATGTAGATCATACAAAAATAACATGGCTGCCCGTTTAATATGCTTTTGTTTCTTCTTTGTTACCGCCTCTCGAGCCAATCCATGCTGCATTCCTCGACGGGCTTTAATTTCAATAAAATGATACACTAAATCACGTTTAGCAATAATATCGATTTCACCTAATCTAGTTCGATAATTTGTATCTACGACAGTAAGGCCTATTTTTCAATATATTTAATGGCCACCTGTTCACCCCCATTTCCCAAGTTCCTTGGAATCGAGTTCATTGAATGCTTTACCCGTACTAATCGTTTTCATATATACCTCCTATTTAAGTGTAGTAACTACAATAACTTAAAGAATAGTTATCACTCAATCTACATCTAAACTTTCAACAGGTAACACTTACTTGTAGCGTAGAGTATGGAGACTATAAAGTAAATACAAAAAGAGGTTCCTAATAGTCACATCGGTGACCAATAGAACCTCTTTACGGTTATAAACTATATTCAATTTGTATCATAAATTTAATTTAATATAATCACTCAGGTTTAACCCAACGAACGATAGATTTAATAGGTTCAAAGCTCTTGCGATGTAGTGGTGTTACACCTTGTTGTTCAACAGCTTCTTTTTGTAACTCCGTATAATAGCCTTTATGAATACCAAATCCATAACCAGGGTATTCGTCATCAAGGCTCTTCATATATCGATCTCGCGTAACCTTTGCAATGATGGATGCAGCCGCAATATTAGCGCTTTTTACTATCGCCCTTAATTATGGACTCCACAGGAATCGTCAAATCAGGCAATTTCATAGCATCAGCCACTACGGCTTCAGCGGGTACGCTGAGCGTCCGAATCGCCTCATACATAGCTTGTCGCGTTGCTTTGTAGATATTGAGCTCATCAATCTTTTCTGGACCGTAAGAAATACAGCTTACTGCTACGGCTTCTTTCATGATGATATCGTAGAGGGCTTCACGCTTTTCTTCAGTTAGCTTTTTAGAGTCATTTAAACCAGGAATTAATGTCATAGGCGGCAATATAACGGCAGCTACCGTTACAGGTCCTGCAATAGGGCCACGACCTACCTCATCGACACCAGCTACATGATACATACCTTGATCGTAGAACATACCTTCATAGTCATACATGCTCATGAGCCGTTGTTGTTCTTTCAGGCTCTTTTCTTGGCGCTTAATGTAAGAAGCAGCCAATTTTTGTACAGAACTACGATCGTCCTCTTGGGCTAAAGGCAAAATCTCTAAGGCTTGTTCAGTTTCAAAAAGAACTTTTATATCTGCCACTTTTAATTTACTAAATGTATCCTTATCCATTTTGTGTGTCCTCACCGTTTTCAGGATAGTATGGTTCTTCATCAACTTTATCGAGAGTAATTGTACCTAGTTTAGTGTTGCGGTAGTCTTGCAAGATGATGCGGCGAGCTTTATCAAAGTCTACTACGCCACCACTTACAAGACAACCACGACGACGACCGATGCTTTCAAGAATCGTATCCACATCTGTCATCTCTTCTTCTTTTAATTTATAACGTTCAACCAAAATATTTGGTGTATTCGTCAATAAGTGATTAATTAATTGTTTAATGACATGTTCTAAATCGTATACATCATCAGAAACAGCCCCCGTCATAGCAAGGCGAGCCGCCGCGCGTTGGTCCTCTAATTTAGGCCATAATACGCCTGGTGTATCAAGCAATTCAAGATTTTTTACCAATCTTAACCCATTGTTGACCACGGGTATGACCAGCTTTATTAGCTGTACGCGTAGCTGCAGAGCCAGCTAAGGAGTTAATCAACGTAGATTTACCAACGTTAGGGAATCCCTAAGATGATAGTACGTACAGAACGGCTACGAATACCTTTAGCAACCCAACGGTCAATGATAGGCTTGCTCAAACGCTCTACAGTGGATATTAACTTCTTATTACCCTTGCCAGACTTAGAGTCGATAGCTAGTACTGTGATACCTTGTTTAGTAAAGAACTCAGTCCATTCCTTGTAGCTTTAGGATCTGCTAAATCTACTTTATTTAACAGTACGATATGAGGTTTTTGACCAACGAGTTCAGTGATTACAGGGTTCGCACTAGAACGAGGAATACGCGCATCTAATAACTCGATAACTACGTCTACCTTTTGATATACTCCGTAATCATACGTGTGGCTTTCGCCATATGCCCAGGGAACCAATGTACGATAGGTGAATCTGCCATAGTATCTCCTTTCATATCTAAATTTTAGCTTAAAAAATAAAAAGGCTGCCAACGGCAGCCTTTTTATTGAACATTAGCGTTTTCGCGAATACGAGCAGCTTTACCAGTAAGGTTACGTAAGTAGTACAATTTAGCACGACGAACAACACCACGGCGCATAACTTCGATTTTAGCTAAGCGTGGGCTGTGAAGTGGGGAATGTACGTTCTACACCTACACCGGATGCAATACGACGAACTGTGAAAGTTTCACGTACGCCACCGTTTTGACGTTTAATTACCAAACCTTCGAATACTTGGATACGTTCACGAGAACCTTCCACTACTTTTACGTGTACGCGAACTGTGTCACCAGCGCGGAAAGTAGGGATGTCTGTACGAAGTTGTTCTTGTTCAAGTACGTTAATAATGTTCATTGTTTCCTCCTGTTTGCAGACATTCAATACCTACACCTTATAGGCAGCGGACTGTCTCAAATTAACAGCAATATAGTATCATAAATCACGTACTGTTCGCAAGTATTTTCTATATAATTTTAAGAAACTAATTATTTACTTAAGATTGGGCGCTTTAACTTACCCTAACAAGCGGTATAAATCATCTTTTTCATCATCAGAAAAATCAGAAAATAGTACATTAAGAAATTGGTCATATGAATGTAATAATGACTTACCTAATCGTTTTCCCTCTTCAGTGAGCCCTACTACGGAAATTCGTTTATCCATATAATCTATGTGCTTTGTGACATACCCTAATTCAATAAGAATATCGGTCTGCTCTGATACTGTAGCAGGACGCATATTAAGAGCATCTACTAATTGTTTTTGAGATGCCCCTTCAGATCGCATATATAATTCTATAATTATTTTATCACGAGACTTTTTCTTTACCATTTGGCACCTTACATAAGGCTTTATATAATTCATCATGATTCATGACAGTTATCTCCTCATACAACTTTGTATATTATAAGATATTCGCCATATTCTCAAAAAAATCCTGCATAAAATTTGTATATTCTTCGTAAAGCAAGAAGAGGTACCAAATGGTACCTCTTCTTTCATATATTACTGTAAAAGTTTTATCTATCTAATACACAATATATTATTTTAATGCACTAATATCGCCGATAATAGCCATTACACTATAAGCTAAACGAACGAGTTGTAAACGGTTAGCTTTAATAGCTTCGTCTTTATCCATAACCATTACATCTTCAAAGAATTTGTTGATGGCTGGAACTAAAGTAGCAGGAACAGCTACAACTGCATTGTAATCATTTGCTTCCCATGCAGCAAGGCTTGCTTCGGATGCTTTAGAAGCAGCTTCGAATAATGCTTTTTCAGCATCTTCTTTTAACAAGTCGCTATTAACGCCTGTATATTCTACATCTTTACAAGATTGTACATACGAGTATAAGCTTGAACAAGCTCAATGTTTTCATCGATGCGGTTTGCTAACAATGCATTTACAAGGCCTTCAGCATCTGCAACAGACAATTCGTTGTTAGACAACAACAAGTCGATTACATGATGAGGAACTTCGCGATCAAGGAAGATATTTTTCAAAAGCGAAGTGTGAAGAACTCTTCAACTTGGTTAAGCAATTCATCTTGTTTTTCAGCTGGCACATTAAGCAATTCCATAGATGCTTTTAAAATTGGACGCAAGCTGATGTTCCACTCGCTACCAAGCAAAATGTTCAAAATACCAATTGTTTGACGACGCAATGCATATGGATCTTGAGAGCCTGTAGGAATTAATCCACGGCTGAAAGTGGCTACGATATTATCTACTTTATCGATGATGGACAATACTTTTACCTGCTTCAGTTTGAGGCAATACATCGCCTGCAAAGCGTGGTAAATATTGTTCAAAAATAGCTTCTGCTACCTCAGGAGATTCACCATCAAGTAAAGCGTACTCTTTACCCATCACACCTTGTAATTCAGTGAACTCTGTAACCATACCCGTTGTAAGGTCAGTTTTAGCAAAAGCTCTGTAGCGCGTTCCAATACAACAGCTGCATCTTCGTGCAAGCCACATTCTTCACCAAATACACGGCCCAATTTAAGTAAACGTTCAGTTTTATCTGCTAAGTTACCAAGACCTTCTTGGAATACGATTTTAGTCAAACCATCTTGACGGTCGATAAGAGGTTTCTTGCGGTCTTCGTTGAAGAAGAATTTAGCATCATCAAGACGAGCACGCAATACACGTTCATTACCAGCTTGAACTACTTCAATAGAATGGTCAGAGCCATTGCGCACTGTTAAGAACATTGGCAACAATTTGCCATCTTGGTCAACCAATGGGGAAGTAACGTTGATGGTCTTTCATAGGCGTAATGATAGCTGCATCTGGAAGTGCCAAGTAGGACTCTTCAAAGCCACCGCACAATGCTGTAGGCCATTCAACAAGATAGTTGATATCTTCTAACAAATCATCATCCCAAACGATAGATGCATTTTTAGAAGCTGCTATATCATGTAATTGTTTGGAAATCAACTCACGACGTGCGTCTTGATCAACCATAACAAAGTTTTCTTTTAATGTGTCTACATAGGACGCTGCATTTTTAATAGCGATTTCATCAGCCCCTAAGAAGCGATGACCACGTGTTACATTACCAGATTTAACAGTAGCAAATTCTACAGGAATTACGTCTTCATCAAGTAATGCTACAAGCCAACGTACAGGACGTACGAATTTAGCATCTAAATTGCCCCAATGCATGGATTTAGGGAAGTTAAGGCCTGTAATCAATTGTGGCAACAGGTCTGTGACAATATCTTTTGCGGGTACGCCGGCAGTTTTAGTTTCAGCATAAATATAGCCGTCTTCTACAACGAGATCGACTACATCAAGACCTTTACCACGAGCAAAGCCGATAGCCGCTTTTGTAGCATTGCCGTCAGCATCGTATGCAATGGATGCAGAAGGACCCTTTATGACGTTCGCTGATTTCAGCAGATGTGTCAGCAAGACCTTTCACGATAAGAGCCAAACGACGTGGTGTGCCGTATGTTGCGATGCTTTCAAAAGGAAGATGGGCATCATTTAATTTTGTTTCAGCCAATTGTTTCAATTGACCTAAGATATTTGGCATAAAGCCGGCAGGAATTTCTTCTGCACCGATTTCAAATAATAAATCCTTTGCCATCTTATTTATCTCCTTTCAAAAAGTGGGAAACCCAATTCTTCGCGTTTAGCAAGGTATTGTTGTGCACAAATACGGTAATGCACGTACACGACCGATGAAAGCAGTTCGTTCACTGATGGAAATAGCACCACGGGAATCAAGGAGGTTGAATGTGTGGGAACATTTCAATACATAGTCGTAAGCCGGTAATACATAACCGGCTTTTCGCAAACGCGTTTTGCTTCTGCTTCATACATATCAAATAATTTGAAGAGCATATCTGTATCTGCTAATTCAAAATTGTAAACGGATTGCTCAACTTCGTTGGCATGCCAAACGTCGCCGTATGTAACGTTTTCATTCCATTTAAGATCATATACGTTTTCTACACCTTGAATGTACATAGCCAAACGTTCTAAACCGTATGTAATTTCTACAGACACTGGTTTACAGTCAATGGAACCAACTTGTTGGAAATATGTGAACTGCGTTACTTCCATGCCGTCGAGCCATACTTCCCAACCAAGGCCCCAAGCGCCCAATGTTGGAGATTCCCAGTTATCCTCTACGAAACGGATATCGTGATCTTCCGCATGAATACCAAGAGTTGCTAAGGATTGTAAATACAATTCTTGGATATTATCAGGAGATGGTTTCACGATAACTTGGAATTGATGATGTTGGAACAAACGGTTAGGTTATCACCATAACGACCGTCTGCTGGACGACGAGAAGGTTCTACATAACATACAGCCCAAGGTTCAGGACCAATAGCATGCAAGAATGTAGCAGGGTTCATTGTCCCGCCCCTTTTCGATGTCATATGGATTTTGAATGATACAACCTCTGATCGCTCCAGAATTTTTGTAGATTTAAAATAATCTCTTGAAATGTCATTGCTGCCTCCACTTTACACAACCGACATAAAATCAACCATTTCGTTACAAGAAAAGTCCCTGTAACGAAAAACGTTACAGGGACGAGTATACCCGCGGTTCCACCCTATTTGGCTTGCGCCCTTTTTTCTATGTTGGCCTTACTAACAGATCCTGTTCCTGCCAATGCTCTACAGCGCCTTCAACCAAATGTGAGCTTTACACCATCCTCACTCGCTAGAGAGGTTTACTACTCTGCTTCATCGCATATATTATACACAACATTTTAGCAATACAAAGAGAGAGATGTCAATATTAAGCTTAATTTAACTATATATTACTTTTAATACTCTATATATAGATAAAACAAGAGTGAATATAAATATCCAAATGAAGATATTATTTATATACATCCAACTAAGAATACTAACCGCTCCTATAATGGAAATACATAAATTTACCCAGCCAAACATACTTTTTTGTTTAATCGGTATTCCAACAAGTTTATTATGAAATCCTAAAATAAAATATAAATATACTTTTAATCTCGATTTATATTTACTCATGCTTTCTCTATAAATACGACTAACAATACGTCTTCCTCGAATTAAAGGCCATCATAATATTGTCCCCATTACTAATATTGGAATAATAAATATATAGTCTATATTTGGGGCAGTTGCTTCAATAGCATTGACTGTTATTGTAATTGATAAAAGAATTGTACCAATTATTCTAAATCTTATTAAATTTAATAATTTTACAATTTTAGTTTTCATTTATTAGGCTCCGATATCACTAATAATTATAATTATTTGATTTTATCTGATTTATTTTTTTATTTGAATTATATTCATACAATGTTACTTCACTATTATCAGTCTCTATACTACCTTTTTCTTATCAGAAATCGTATCTAGTTTATTTAGACTAGACTCCGTATCACGTGAAATTTTATCAATATCAATATTAGAAGTCTGTGTTTTTATTGTACCATTAGCAATATCAGACTTCGTAGTGCTTTGGAAGATTGACTTGAATCTAGTAATAATTTAGGCAGATAACTCAATAGCTTTCTTTTTTAAATTTATAACTATATCTCATGAAAGTACCCCTTTACTGATTATCCAGTAAAGGGGTACATATCAAAGAGAGGCTCTTCATGTTTTAATTGGTATTACACCATAAAGAGATAACCATGTCGTTGATTATGGTATACATCCTAATGAAAGAATATTAGTCTACAAAGGGCTATTAGATCATGCAAAACAAAAAAGGTCTAGAGGACATTCTCCTTTTGTCGGTAATGAATTTTAAGGATTACAATAAGCTTGTTAGGGAAATATATCCAAGAACGCTTGGTTTCAACGTTGTTGGCTACATATCATCAATTGAATTATTAGATACTTTTGTATATTCATTTACTACTGAGTATAATACTAAATTCTTTGGTAAAGTACATCATGAATTTGTGTAACATTTAGCCAGTTACAAAATATGTTTGGTAATTGAGAATAAAAAGATGTTTACACTAAATTATTGACACTATCTAGAAATATTACAATCTACTGAATATCATCTATTTCATTAGAGTTTATAGAAACTAATAATCTATATGTCGCTATAACTACAATAACTAACTTTAAAACAAATGGCATCTCACTTTGTATTGTCCAGCCTACAAAAAACTATATAACTAATAATTATAATCGCCCATTTAAATTTACTTTTATGTGTGACATTAATTCCCAGTAATTTACCATGCAGGCCCAAAAAATATAAAGAAATACTTTTGTTTTTTGAACCGCATATATTTAACGCTCGCTTATATAAATCGATATAGTTTTTCTTTTTTTATATAAAGGTCCCAACATAACGCAGGAATATAAAAAGCGGGAAACATTCCTTCTAAAACCGAAAATGAGAACTCATAATTTATATCTTGTAAGCTTCCAATAAAAAAAACCAAGCAATAAAATTAACGAAGATATCCAACGAAACCGCCGATCATTTAAAAAAAAATCTAATAATTTATTTTTGACAGTCAATTCTCATACCTCTTACTTTTTGTTTTATTTTTTATCATCATGATTTAAATTTTTATCTATTTCTAATAATTTAGTATTGATACCATTACTTTCAATATTAAATATCAATCCCAACTTTGGTCTTTGCAAACTTGCATTAGCACCTAGCTTACCATCAGAATATTATTCCACCTTCCACTCCAGCACCATAACCAATACGCCCATCAGGATTTGCCTAAAACGACCAATATCAAAAGATTTTTTCAAATCTAATTCAACTACATTAGCACGTCCTTTACTTCCTATAGAGGCTTCTTTTTTATTTACCCTTAAAAATGTATCAATATTAATTTTAGCAAAATACATTTTAGTATCCCCATGCAGAATTTCCAGACCATGCTCATATTAATCTCGGTTGCAGGAATATCTACGCCTACTTGAGCAGTTATCCCTTTCCAATTTTTAAAAGCTTCGGTAGGACCATCTTTTAATTTCACCGAAGATAAGCCTAAATCAAACTTAGGCTCTCTGGTAAATTTTGGTTTACCTGGAGTAATAGCACCACTACGTATTCCATCTAAAACAGTTTGACTATTTTTATATCCCATTGAGCCTATATTTTCAAAAATAATTGTATCAGTAGTAGAATCTTTATCTTTACCCTTAACCTTAACAGTAACACCATCGTTATCCCACTGCAGATTGACCAAATCATTTTTAGATATAGTATCTAAACTAATATTATTTTTAAAAATTTTTATAACCAATATTAGATAGAGGGTCCAGTATTACTATTTATACGTGAATTTACAGGATCAAAATAGCCGTAGCGCTTGGATCCCTCAGCATATCTAAATCTCCAGTTGTGATATTTAAACGTTCAAATGAAGTTCCATCAAGCTTTCCTATTTTTGCAAAGTTATTTTCTGGTATAACAAGATGCCAATTTGTGAACCATCGGAACCTCTATATAAGGTTACTCCATATTTATTTATACCATATACTAAATTACCAGTACCTGACCTCAGTAAAAATGGCACGATTAAATTCATCATAACCACCTTATCATTCACTTTTATTCCGCCAAATTCATACGTATTAGTTTTAATATATTGTTGTTTTTCATTATCCCATACACTAATTTGACCAGTTTGATTGTCTATATTAGGTGGAAGGTTATATAATTTATAATCCTCTGATTTTAAAACAACCGGTGATGATAAATCACTTGATTTAGTTAAACCTGGCCACGGAGGAATTACATCATCCATAGGTGTACTTTCGATCAGAAACTCTATCACTAAATGAAACTGGCTTCTGTTGTAACTTCGATCAAATGCACTCGGGTTACCAACATAAGGATAAACTCTGTAATAGTTTCTCCAGATGTTGTTTTTACAGCTATTCTAGACGTACTAACACCTAATCGAACCACTGCACCAGCAAAAATTCCATTTTGTTCCATATTGAGCCTCTGTAGCACCAGTAATTGGAGATTTACCAAGTCCATGATTTACCAATGCCCCTAAACTTGCACTTAGCCATTGTGCTACAGCCGGATTAAATTTGGCAATTTTTTGAATTTCACCAATCAAGGCTTCATTTGTTGCACCAGCATAGAAACCACTACCAGTAGGACTTCCCGCCATACGTGCAGATGTTTCAGCAACTACTGCATGCGCTAACGCTTTTGCAGCTTTTCCTTCTTTGTTTTAGGCTCCTGTAATAATGAAGTTGTTCAAATGCATCTTTAGCAAATAATCGTGCTAGTTCTTGTCTTTCTTCTACCTTTTCTTATCAAAAAATAGTATCAAGTTTATTTAAGCTATTTTTAGTATCTTTTGGAAATCTTATTAATATCAATATTAGATTTATCCTGTTGTTATTGTACCATTAGAAATAACAGATTTAGTAGTACTTTCAGCTGATTTTTCTGAATCTGGTAATAATTTTGGTAGTAAGCCTAGAGAATTATATACCGCATCTTTACCGGCTTGATTTAAAATTTTTAAATCCAGACAGATGTATAACTTAAACCTCAGATACTAGATTTATACTCAGCTTTTATTTTTAATATCTTTAACTGTTAAAGAATTGTTGATAATTTATTCTTGTCTGCTGTTGCCTTTACTATCAATAACAGCACCTTCTAATGTAGTATTTCCTTTAGTTATGATATTAAATCCTTCAGTACCCGCATATAGTCCAGCTTGCTCCGTAACACTTGCATAATCACTAGTCATTTTACCTTTTGAATATTCTGCAGATACTCCACCTAATTTTGTACCATTTGTAGATATGCTAAATCCTACATTTTTCTTTTTCGCCTCTATAGGTTTCACTATCTTGCAAGCTTTTAATTGTTAAATTACCACCTATTTGAGATTGAATGGAGTCACCATATACTTTTCGATCCCACAATAGCAGTATCGAGCCCAGAGTTTGTTATTACTTTATTTCCTTGAACAACCATGCAATTTAAATGAGTTGTTTTAACTGTAGTACCATTTTCATTTGCTTTATTATACTAGCATCAATACCTAGTAAGCCACCACCATTTACACTAAGGTTAGCCCCAATTGACCAGCCTCCTTTACTATCATATTTATCAGTTATAGTAGTTGTATTTGTTCCAGCTTGTAAGCCAGGAGATTTCTACTGCATCCAATTCAACAGATTCTCTCGAATAGACCCTATAGCCACTATATCTCCCTGAATCAGCTGTAGTTGGTTTTTAACTAATTTTTTCCATTATCAGATATTATATGCCCTCCTGCATATTTACTACTATCTAATCTTGATTCACTTCTACTTTTACTGGAGCCAACACCTACATGAATATTAATAATCCATCTTTTTTGCCGTTTATTTTCTTTGTATTGCTTTTTGATCCCCATTTATGTCTTTTAAGTCATTATAGCCTTTGCTTTTTCATAACTTGCTTCTTCAGCTAATCTTTTTTCTCTTTTTCTAATGCCTTTCTAGTTTTGTCCGGTTAATTTATTATTTTGTAGAAGACTATCAATTTCTTTTCACTTTTTGTTCTTTAAGTATTCCAGACGCTATTGATTTTTGTGCTTCATCTCGTACAAAATCGGGGTAAAGTTTTATACTTTGAATCTTACTGTACCCTTTTTAAGTTCTTTACCAACTTCAAGAGATTCTAAAGTTCCTAAGCGTTTATCATCTCTATTAGACTGATGTTGTAATCCACGTGCAGTAGTCAGGTGCTGATGCGATAGATCCACCTAAGCTAACAGTTAAACCTGATTGTTTCTCTTCATGCACCTGTTTCGATGCCACAAAAGTGTCATTTTTACCATCAAGAGTAATATCAAACAATTAACTTCAATATCATCTTTACCAATTATATCAGTACTAGTGAGATGTGCTTTATTATTAGCATCAATACTAATCTTTCCATTCAGAACTAATTAATGTATTTTACATTGTTTTTAGAA
>VOFH01003416.1_pt1 | contig 46585 bp, 45 predicted proteins | sample 5384091 | NCBI WGS metagenome assembly VOFH01 (sample SAMN12384727, study PRJNA508395) | human gut metagenome | isolation source: healthy gut G | host: Homo sapiens
AAATTAATTGAGGAAAATATATGAAGTTAAAGCAAAGTAAAGTATTTAAGGCTGGCATAGGATATACTATAGGAAATGTCATGGTTAAAGGTATAAATTTTTTGGCTATTCCTATATTTAGTAGATTGTTAACTACGGAAGAGATGGGGTTGTATACGGTTTTTGCCGCATATGAAGCAGTCTTGTTCGTTTTTATTGGAATGGCTCTGCATAGCTCAATAAGAAGCGCAAAATATGAGTTTGAGGGTAAAATTGATGATTTTACATCATCAATTATGGGAATATATTGGATAAATTTAATAGTTGCCTTGTTTATTTCTATTGTTTTTAATAAAATATTGACAAAATTATTGGATCTTGATTTAGTTACATTGGTTATGCTTGTGATATACAGTTTTGGAATTGCGGTAGTTACTTTATATAATGCAAGAATTAGCTTGGATTATGAGTATAAAAAATACATTAAGGTTTCTTTAGCAAGCACAATTGGAAATGTAGGTCTTTCTTTAATATTAATTAAGACTATTTTTAATTCATCAAGAGGATTTGGAAGGGTACTTGGAATTACAATTTCCACTGTACTTGTTACAGTATATATTATATATGATTTATATAAACGTGCTCGACCGACATTTAGAAAAAAATATTGGAAGTTTGGAATAAAATACAGCTTGCCTATTATTCCACATGGAATATCACAGGTGTTGCTTGCCCAATTTGACAGAATAATGATTAATAAAATGATAGGAAAGTCTGAGGCTGGCATATATGGACTTGTTGGTAATATCAAATTGATTTTAGCTATTATATCAGATTCAATTTCTGAAGTGTGGATGACATGGTTTTATGAAAAGATGAAAAATAAAGAAATAGAAGCTGTCAGAAGTAGAGCAAGACAATTGTGTTATTTTTTCCTCATTATTGCTATTGGAGTAATGTCAATTTCACCAGAATTGGTTCTTATAATAGGCGGACAAAAATATGCAGTTGGAAAATATGTTGCAATCCCTATGATTTTAGATGCTTTTGTATTATTTATATATAATGTAATAGTTCCATCTGAATATTTTAAGCAAAAAACAAGTTTTATCATGTGGGGAACAATGAGTGCGGCGGTAATTAATATCATTACGAATTATATATTTATACAGAAATATGGCTTTATTGCGGCGGCATATACTACGCTGTTTGCATATATTTGTTATATGATATTACATCTTGTTATTTCTTATAGATTAATGAGATTTTCTATTATTCCAGTTAGCTGTATTGCATTATGTTTACTTAGTATTGTGATAATTGCAATAGTAGATCTTATATTTATTGATAATATATTGGTAAGATATTTGGTATGTTTTGCTGTGGTCATGTTTATTGGAGTTAAGGTGCTGCCGGAGTTTGTTAAAGAGAACAGAAGAAAGGCAGAGTAAAAGTACAAAGTTCTTGACTATGTAATATGTTGGATGTAAACTAAAAAAGTTATTGTAAATATCGTGAATGTAGAAAGGCAGATTTTAGATGAATAGGGAACTGAGTTTGGAAGAGGTGCATAAAGAAACCTTAAATGTTTTAAAAAAAATAGATGAGATATGTGAGCACAATGATATTAAGTATTCAATTATGTATGGAACATTAATAGGATATATGAGACATAATGGGTTTATACCTTGGGATGATGATATGGATGTTTGCATGTTAAGACCTGAATATGATAAGTTTGTAGCATATTGTAATGAACATGAAGAAGAACTATATCCATTTAAGTTGATGTCAAAATATACAGCCGATGATTATCCTTTTAATTTACAAAGATTTTGTGATACCAGATTTAAGATGGTTAAAACGGATGGACTATCTGATGCGGGGATGGGATTATTTATAGACATTTATCCTTTAGATGCATTAGGAAATGTTAAGAATGGTGCTAAAAAACAAATAGAAAAAAAGAAAACATTTTGGATGCAGTGTGTTGGTTGTGCACAGAGTAAGAATATAATGGGAACAAATAAGAGTTTTGTTAAACGATTATTAAGATTTCCGGTTTACTTGTATTCGCATGTGAAGGGAACTAAGTATTTTTTGGATAAGTTTGATGTGCTTACAAATAGCTATTCATATGAGAATAGCAAATATGTCGGGGATTTGATATGGGATAACTGTGTTACATATTATGAGAAGGAATGGTTCGAAGATGTTGAGGACATTATATTTGAAGGTGTAAAAACCAAAATTCCCGTTCAGGCTAAAAAGGTATTGGAAGAAGAATATGGAGACTATATGACTCCACCACCTGAAGAGGAGAGAGTTCCATATCATGAATATATAATATATAGAAAATAATGGTGATAATTGATGCTATTGATTGGTAATTATAAAACTTTTATTGAAAAATATAATAAAGAAGTCTTCTCTATTGTATATATTTTTCTACTTATACATTTCTTTTGGGGAACAACAATGATACAAATTCATTTGCCACGTTGTTATACATGGATTTGTTTGGTAGTGCTTCTGGGGTATATTATAGGTAAAATATTAGTTGAACCAAATAGAAAATATCTGATTATTATGGCAACAGTTGTTGTACCATTTATTATAAGTGGGCTTATAAGTGGCTATCATGAATTAATGTATGTGGGTTTATTGATAGCAGCAGCAAAAGATATTCCAATTGATAGAATTTTAAAAGACTACTTAATGGTATGTATACCGTTTTTATTAATTACGATACTAGGAAGTCAAATAGGGATTGTTGAGAACCTAATATATCCAAGTCTATACAGGGGAAATAGGATTGCATATGGATTTTTATCACCTACGGATTTTTGTGCTCATGTTTTATTCATTATTTTAGTATTGTTTTCTGTGATAAAAAAAAAGAATTATTGGAAAATGGCTTTAATATCTGTTCTGATTGCAGCTTTTCTTTATTTTAGATGTGATGGTAGAACAACTGTTGCCAGTCTGCTTATTTTCTTGACAGGAATAGCTATATGCTATATTATAAAAAAATGGGTTGGATTAAATAAGCGTATTGAATGGCTACTTGTAGATATCTGCGAGGGTCTTATTGTGATAGCTTCGTTTGTATTGGGATGGTTATATCAGCTTAATAATAAATATATTGTTGGATTAAATGATGTGCTGTCGGATAGATTAAAGTATATTGCCCAGACTATGTCGACATATAATATCAAATTATGGGGGCAGTATATTGAGGAACACGGAAATGGTGGGTCTATTATTGCTAAAGATAATTATTTTTTTATAGACAATTCATTTGTAAGATGCATGTATGAGTATGGAGCTATTGTTTTTGCGTTGGTTATAGTGCTTATATTTATGGCTCAAAAAAATATGCTGGATAATGAGAAATATATTATGTGTTTAGCATTTTTTATCGTGACTATAGCGTCATTTGCTGAACACCATCTCCTTGAAATTGCATATAATCCGTTTATTTTTTCTGTTTTTGCTTGTATGAGCAATAATGATAAAGGTATTGAAGAAAAGAGGATTTGTTAAATATGATTTCGGTTTGTGTTGCTGCTTTTAACGGCGAAAAATACATTGAGGAACAGATTTTATCTGTATTAAGAAATCTTGATTCTCAAGATGAAATAATTATTTCAGATGATGGTTCTTCTGATAGAACCAGAAGAATTGTTGATGATTTGGCTGAAAAGGATAGAAGAATTAGAATTATAGATGGTCCTCGAAAAGGACTGATTAAGAATTTTGAAAATGCAATAGTACATTCAAAAGGCGATATTATTTTTTTATGCGATCAGGATGATGTATGGAAAGATAATAAAGTTAAAACAGTACTAGATATATTTGAAAATACGGATTGTACTTTGGTAATGCATGATGCATGCATTGTTGATTCTAATTTAAGAATTTCCGGTTGCTCTTTTTTTGAATTTAAAAAATGCAAAAAAGGGTATTGGAGAAACTTGATAAAAAATTCATATATAGGTTGCTGTATGGCTTTTAAACGAAGCATACTGGATTATGCAATTCCTTTTCCGGATAATATTCCAATGCATGATCAGTGGATTGGATTGTTGTCGGAAAGAGTTGGAAAAGTTGAGTTCTGTAACGAACAGCTTCTTTTATATAGAAGACATTCAAATAATGCATCAGAAATGACTCATTTACCTTTGGGTGAGATGGTTAAGAATAGAGCGATTATGCTGAAATGTATAAATAAAAGAATCGGGGAGAAGAGATGATATTAGCAGGTATAACATTATTCAATCCAGACGTTGCAAGACTAGAAGAGAATATATCATCAATTTATGGACAAGTTGATAGGGTAATATGTGTGGATAATGGTTCGGATAATATAAAGAGCATTGAGGATTGTGTATTAAAGAACTGGAAAAATATAACAATTATTAAGAATGGAAAAAATGAAGGCATTGCTAAAGCTTTGAATCAGATGTTTGAATTTGCTATTGAACAACAATACGAATATGTTTTGACTTTAGATCAAGACTCAGTATGCCCGGATAATATAATTGAAGAATATAATAAGTATTTAGATGAACATAAATTGGGTTCACTATGTCCACAGTGTGTTGATAGAAATTTCAAAAGTGAATTGAATAATGAAGATGTTATAGAGGTGGATAAGTGCATAACATCAGCTTCATTGGTGCCGGTTTCAGCTTGGAATGATGTTGGCGGATTTAATGAAGAGCTTTTTATAGACTTTGTTGATCATGATTTTTGTGCTAAGCTTAAGGAACATGGGTATAGAATACTTCAGATTGGTAGTGTGAAGCTTAGCCATGAATTGGGAAAAGGAAAAAATTATAGTATTTTAGGTGTTAAATTTACTGCACTTAATCATTCAGCAATGAGAAAATATTATATGGTTAGAAATTGGATTTATTATATGAATGAACATAAAGATATAATAAATCTAAAGGCAGAAAAGAAATCATATAGATTATTTTTTTTTAAAACACTAATATTCGAAGATGATAAGTTGAAAAAAATGAAACAAATGCTAAAGGGTAGAAGAGACGGCATTGAATTAATAAGGAGAATTCATGAAATCAAGTAAAACAATCAAAATAGTAATGGAGATGATAACATATATTAGTTTAGTTTTGTATATGTTTGATGTTGTATTATTAGGAACAGGGGAACTGACAAAGAGCTTTGGAATTCAAAGTAGAATGATTTTTTTCGGAATATCGGTTTTAGCGGCAGTTGTCCTTATATTATTGGATTTAAAAAAATATTTGAATAATAAGTATTTAATAAGTGTACTTGTTTTCATGGTTGTTATATTTATAGCTGCTATTAGAGGCTTTGTTGGAAAACAAAACACAACAATACTTTTGTCTGATTTCAAAGGTTTTTTGAATTTTTTGATAGTTTTTCCAATGATGGCAGTTATGTATAAAAAAAATAGAGTGATTTCATTTTTGAAAATGTTATGTTTGTCACTTGGAGTTGTATCTGTGTTAGGTATTATTCTGGCATTTTATCTGCAGATGCCTTTAGAGATAAGACACTGGGCATATGATTTTTTTGATGGATATAATATATGCATGATTACAGAATTGACAGGAAGGGTGACTCGCATTTTTTTCAATTCTGGAAGTAGACTTTTTTTTGCTGGTTTTGCTTTAAGCATTGTATTTTCGTTAATAGAAAATAAACGTAAAATTATTTGGATATTTATTGCATCGTTAGATATTTTTGGTGTGTTTATTTCGTATACACGATCAGGCTACTTGGCATTTGCTATTGGAATATTTGCATTTGTAGTATTAATATTATTATTTTATAGAGACTTTTTTAAACCATTGGCTATAAGGGCATGTTTTGTTGCTGGAATAGTTGTTGTGTTAATTGGTACGGTTAGTGTCGCTGAAAAAGCAAATTTGGTTGATGTGGCCATAAATAGATGTTTATTTGCCGGAGCAGAAATAGAAGATAATGATACAAATGTTGACAAACCTTCTGATAATAAAAATGATAAAAATAATAAAAATGACAAATTAACAAACGAAAAAGCTGAAATTCAAAATTTAGCCATCAGAGAACAGAGAAAGACTTTAGCAATAGAAAATATAAAGAAACATCCATTTTTGGGCGGAGGATTGGGAGTATCCAATGATATAAATGATGGTTTTATTGAGTATTTTTATTTAGATATTTTAAGTAAAATAGGTTTTATAGGCTTTATAATTTTTATTATTCCTTTTTTATTTTCTGCTTTTGATACTATTATTTTGCGTGATGTATTTTGCAAAGAACAAAGATTATTAGCTTTGGCAGCACAGTTAGGCTGTTTGTTTGTTTTTGTGATATCATATTTTAATCCTTGCTTAAACTCAAGTGTTGGATTATTTATGTATTCATTGGCTCTTGTTTTAGCTATGCCGTGGGAAAATAAGAAACCAAAGACTGCTTATTTTATAAGTTCTACTAACCATTATAATGTGAGAACAGGAAAGTTTGTTTAATGATTATATTAAAAAGGTTATGATGTAATTTATGTAACCTCTGATTTTGATCATATGACCAAAAAGAGGTATTATTTTAATGAGTATAAAAATAGTAAGCAACTGCATGTAATCTCTTACAAAAAAAATTTATCAATAAGCAGGATATTGAGTCATCTGATGTTCAGTTACAAAACGTTTTACATGTTATTGGCTTGTAAACCAGAATTGGTGTATGTAGAAGTGCCAAATAATTCATTGGTAAAAAGTTCAGCAAAATATAAAAAGATTAATAATGCTGAGATTATTGTGGACGTTTTTGACATGTGGCCGGAATCTATGCCGGTTAAGACAAAGAATATGATTGTAAACAGGGGATTCAATATTTGGAGAAATTTCAGAAATAAGAATTTAAAATTTGCAGATCAAATATGGATTGAGTGTGATTATTATAGAGAGTTATTGTCGGCTCAAAAGATTAATCTTCCAATGGAAACCAAATATTTGACATTGGAAAATGCAGAAACAAGTATAGAAACGAAAGTATCCGAAGATGAAATTGATTTATGCTATTTAGGTAGTATAAACAATATCATTGATATATCATTAATTGAAAAAATTGTTTCAGAGCTTGCGAAAAATAAAAGAACAAGAATCCATATAATTGGTGATGGTGAAAGAAAAGATGAATTCCTTGAGATTCTGAAACAAAATAGTATAGAAATCATTGATCACGGAAAAGTATATGAGATAGATAAATTGCAAGAGATTTTTAATCAGTGTTGGTTTGGAGTTAATGTCTTACGAGAAGGTTTAGCGATTGGAATTACAATGAAGTCTATTTCGTATTTTAGGGGTGGACTTCCGATTATTAACACTGTTCAGGGTGATACAAGTAGATTTGTAGAGGAATGCAACATTGGCATAAATGTTGACAGACATGATGTCAAATCTTGTGTTTCAAGAATTCTTAATATAACAAAAGATGATTTAGCTTGTATGAAGAATAATACCAGAAACTTGTTTGAACAAAAATTTGCAGAATAGGATAAAAAACATGAAAAAATATTTTAAAAAAACAATTCAATCTATTATTTTTATATTGAAAGTCTTGCTATATTTATCATTACTGTTCAGTTTTCTCATTCTGTTTTCGAGAAATAACTTTGCAGTTTTAAATATTTCAAGAACCATGGCAACTACAATTCTTACGTATGTATTTGTTGGACTCTTAATGACAGCGATATATGGCAGATATGATATTGGTAGAAGAAAGAGTAAGCCTATAATTTATTCGTTGGTATTAGCAACATTGTTTACAGATTTTGTTGCATATCTCCAGTTAATGATAATGAACACAATAACACCAAATGTTTCCGCATTCAAGTTTTCTGATATAGGTACTTTGGCACTTGTAATTGTAGTCCATGTTGTTATTATTATTGTTTTTGTTCATATTGGTAATGGCATATTTTTCGCAATAAATGATCCAGAGAGCTGTTGTGTGATTACTACACAGGAGTCAGACCTGTCAAAGCTTTCTTCTTCTGTAAAACGTTACAAAAAGCAGTATTGCATTAAAAGGGTAGTGGATTATAGAAGAAAAGATCTTTATGATATCATAAAAGATATGGATACAGTGTTTATATATGACATTCCTTCAGATAAAAAACCTGATATAATTAATTTTTGTTATGAGCGAATGATAAATATATATATAAATCCTGATGTATGCGATTTGGTTGAAAATGTATCAGAACATTATTTACTGGATGACGTATCGTTTCTTAATCACAATGTCAGCAATATGACTTTTGAACAGAGAGTGATAAAACGAATATTTGATATTATATTCTCTTTGATTTTTGTGGTGATTAGTTCACCAATCTGGATTGTAAGTTCTATTGCAATAAAATTAGGAGATGGTGGAACCGTATTTTTTAAACAGAAACGTGCAACACAATATGGAAGAGTGTTTTATGTTTATAAATTTAGAACAATGAAAGAACACGTTGAAAACCGATCAGCAACATCGGATGATGACAGAATAACAAAGGTGGGAAAGGTACTTAGAAAGACAAGACTTGATGAGGTGCCTCAGCTATTCAATATATTGAAGGGAGATATGAGCTTTGTTGGACCAAGACCAGAGATGCTTGAAAATGTGAAAAGCTATACAAGAGAACTGCCGGAGTTTAAATATAGACTGAGGGCAAAGGCTGGATTAACTGGATATGCTCAGATTGCCGGAAAATATAATACATCACCAAAGGATAAGCTTATACTTGATATGATGTATATTGAAAACTATAGTTTTAGAACAGATATCAAATTATTGTTCCAGACAGCTATTGTACTCCTCAAGAAGGATAGTACTGAGGGGTTCCAAAAGGTGTCAGATTGCTTAGAGTGCGAGAAAACACCAGAGAATTTAATTAATTAAGACATTTTATAAAAATGGGTAATGCTTGTAAGAAATTGTTGCAAGTGTTACCCATATAATATTTACTTTCAAAAAAAAAATATTTTGTAACATTTTGTGGATTTTTTAATAAATTACTTGCAATATCACAACATAAGTACTAAAATTATATATATATAATAAAAAAGGAGGTACGGTGTTTATGAAAAACAAATTCATAATGACAGCAGCAATTGTTACAGCAATGACGATGGTAACACCATCACTTGCAAGTGCAGCAGAGATTCAGCCTATAGCTTCTGAGACAGAGGCACCTGCAGAGACAGAGGCACCTGCAGAGACAGAGGCACCTGCAGAGACAGAGGCACCTGCAGAGACAGAGGCACCTGCAGAGACAGAGGCACCTGCAGAGACAGAGACACCTGCAGAGACAGAGACACCTGCAGAGACAGAGGCACCTGCAGAAGTTGAGACTCCAACAGAGAGTGAAACACAGGCAGTAGTTGCTACAGAGACAGATTCCGATGAGGAGCTTGCACAGGCTACTTCAGATGATAGAACAACAAATGTTGAGAGAACTGGATGGTATGGACCAGAGGATGGATATCCTGATTATTGCTATAAACTTGATGATGGCAATTGGGCATATAGTCAGTTTGTTTCTACAGAGACCGGAAAATTCTACTTTGATGCTAATGGCTATATGGTAAGAGGCTGGCAGAAAATTAATTCTTCATGGTATTATTTTGATGCTAATGGTTATATGCAGAAAGATTGGCAGGAAATCGGTGGCAAATGGTATTATTTCAGCCCTTATGATGGCTTTATGTATCGTAGCAGAGTAAGTGAGATTAATGGTACAATGCGTGCTTTTGCTCCTTCTGGTCAGATGATTCAGGGCTGGACTTGGGATGTATATACTGATAATGATGGTGATGTTACAGGAGATTGGTTTTATGCAAACCCAAATGGTACTGCATATGAAGATGGCTGGTTGGCACAAGATGGTGGCTGGTATTATATTAACACATATAGCGGCAGGATGTATTCAAAGGGAATGTATACTATTAATGACAAACGCTACAGATTTAAAAAAGATGGTAAGCTCATCATTGGATGGTATCAGACAGGAATATATTTAGATGACTGGTACTATACAAATGCAGATGGATCAGCGTATTCAGGATGGCTGCCATATGGCGGAAGCTGGTATTATTTTGATGATTGGGGAGATATGTATGGCGATCAATGGGTAGACCATAAATACTATATTGGATGCGATGGTAGAATGGTCTCAGGCTGGTATGATTGTAGTCAAAAATCAGCAAATTATTCATCGACTAGCTGGATGTATTTTAATGCTGATGGTACTAAATATGTAGGCTGGTTACCATATAATGGAAATTGGTATTATATTAGTGATAATGGTTATATGGTAGCAGATACTATTGATTATTGTGTAAGTCAGGATGCATTTAGAGATGAAAATGGAAATACTAATTGGACAGAGTATAATAAGGCTCGTAAGGCTTCACCACGATACGTATTTGATGCAAATGGTGTTATGGTTACAGGCTGGTATCATGACATTCAAACTACAGGTGGTCAGATTACATACGATGAATGGTATTATTCAGACTCTGATGGAAAGTGTCATGACGGATGGCTTTTATACAACGGAGCTTGGTATTATTTCCGTAAAGGCGAAATGCTGAGAAATACATATACTCCTGATGGAAATTGGGTAGGGCTTGATGGTGTTTGGGCTTAACTCATAGTTTTATATATTAATTGCATAAAATATTTTTGAGAGGTCTATGTGGATAACATAGACCTCATTTAATATATAATCATTAGAATTTTGTATTTATTTGAGTGCAATACTGGATACTGGGGTATTATTTGAATCAAGATGGTACTCTAAGCTCATATGTGCTATAATGTTTTAAAAGTATAGGAAGGAAATAAAACAGTGAGAAAAAAAGTAACAAATAAAACTAAGAAGATTTTGGGAGCATTTGCCGTTGCAGGTATGCTTGCAATGAGTGTTAATTCTGTACAGGCAGCACAGGAGGAATATACAGCCGGATCATCAATGGGAAAGGAATATGATGAACTGGAACAGGCATATTCAGATGATGAGGTCTTAGCAACAGCATCCAATCAGGGGCATTGGGAAGTGAATGATGCAGGCTGGTGGTATCAGTATTCAGATGGAACATATCCACGTAGTTCCTGGGTAAATATTAGCAATAAATGGTATTATTTTGATGAAAATGGATATATGGTTACCGGATCACGCAATATTAATAATGCCTGGTATTATTTTGATGGAAGTGGAGAGATGCTTACAGGCTGGCAGTATTATTTAGGTGCTTGGTGGTACCATAAGCCATCCGGGGCATGGGTACAGTCCAACTATGCTAATGGGGCATTAGTCGGAATTGATGTATCATATTATCAAAAAGATATTGACTGGACTACTGTGAAAAATAGTGGTATCAACTATGCAATGCTGAGAGTTTCAAGAAGCTACTATTCTGATTCATATCATCATTTTACAGATAAAAGATTTAATGAATACGCTTCAAATGCAAATAAAGCTGGTATGCCTATTGGTGCATATATATATAGTCAAGCGAGAAACGTTAGTGATGCTGTTTCGGATGCAAGATACGTTGTAAGTGAGTTAAGGGGATATACAATCTCATATCCTGTAGCTATTGATTTGGAGGATTCTTCGCAGACGGATTTGTCTAAGGCGCAGCTTGGTGCTATTGCAAAAGCATTTTGTGATGAAATCAGGAGATATGGTTACACTCCTATGGTTTATTGCAATGAGAACTGGTATAAGAACTACATAGATGTAAGCCGATTGCAGGAGAGGAATTGTGGATTGCAAGATATAATTCGCATTATGATACAAATATTAAAAGAGGTATATGGCAGTGTAGCTCTACAACCAGAATTCCGGGTATATCGGGAAATGTGGATTTGGATTTTGCATACAAGAATTATGAGAATCCGATTACAAGCGTCATAGGATATTGGAGCCTATATGGTAATGATTGGTATTTTATTGATGCAAATGGTCAGTATGTAACAGGCTGGCAGTTTATAAACGGAAACTGGTATTATTTTGCGGGAAATACAGTTATGACAACAGGCTGGCAATATGTAAACGGTAATTGGTACTACATGGATGCAAGTGGAGCTATGAAGACAGGTTGGCAGTACATAAATGGTAAATGGTATTTCTTTGAAAAGAGTGGAACCATGACTATGGGCTGGCAGTATATTAGTGGACACTGGTATTATATGGACTGGACCGGAATGATGACAACAGGTTGGCAGTATATAGGTGGATATTGGTACTATATGGACTGGACCGGAATAATGACAACAGGTTGGCAATATATAGGCGGACATTGGTATTATATGAATGCAGATGGAATAATGGTAACTGGCAGACATTATATTAATAAAAGATGGTATTATTTTAATGCAAATGGTGTATGGAATTAGAGACGAAGGGAGCTGTTATATTTATGAAGAAAAAAATAATAGTTTTATTAACGATTGCAATTCTGAGCTTATGTAATACCAGTGTTTTCGCTGAAGAGTCAGGTTACATATGGACACAAGGTGAAAGTGGTTTGTGGTATTATGTGGATACAGAAGGTAATTGTAAGACAGGTTGGCAGTACATAAATGGATGTTGGTACTATATGGATGTCAATGGTATTATGACAACAGGTTGGCAGTACATAAATAATCACTGGTATTATATGGATGCTAATGGGGCTATGACCATGGGCTGGCAATATATAAATGGCTACTGGTATTACATGGATGCTAATGGGGCTATGACAACAGGCTGGCAGTACATAAATGGTCAGTGGTATTATATGGATGTCAATGGTATTATGACAACGGGCTGGCAGTATATAGGTGGTCAGTGGTATTATATAGCTCCAAGTGGAATTATGGTTACAGGCTGGCAGTATATAGGTGGTCAGTGGTATTATATAGCTTCAAGTGGAGTGATGACAACGGGTTGGCAGTATATAAATGGCAACTGGTATCTCATGAATGGAAATGGAGCGATGACAACAGGCTGGCAGTATATATCTAATTTTTGGTATTATATGAATGGAAATGGGGTTATGCAGACCGGTTGGCAATCTATTAATGGCACATGGTATTATTTTAATGCGAGTGGAGATTGGGTTGATTTTTCAAGCATGAATTCGTATGCACAGGGATATTCAAGTTCAACAAAATATTTAATAATGGTGGACAGAAAAGCTTGTGTTGTAGGCATTTATTACGGAAGCAGAGGTAATTGGACTCAGCAATATGCATGGCCGTGTGCACCTGGAAAAGCAGCAACTCCGACTGTTGGAGGCGAATTTAATGTTGGCGGTAAGGGATACTATTTTGATTCCGGCAATTCAAGATGTTATTATTATACACAGTTTAAGGGAAATTATTTGTTCCATAGTGTGTTGTATAACAAAAATGGTACACTTCAGGATGGCAGAGTCGGAATTCCGCTGTCTCATGGATGTGTAAGGCTTGAAATAGGGAACGCTAAATGGATATATGATAACATTCCGAGTGGAACACATGTAGTTGTTTATTAAAGGGAACATTTATTAAAATTTCTATTAGACAAAATAAAAATGATGAATTATATTTATTTTTATAAATTTGAGGGCATAACATGCAAACCAACACCACACGAGATAAAACAATTGATTTCATAAAGGGCATCCTTATTTTATTTGTGATTTTAGGTCACACTACATTGGGTCTGACAGACATGTACTCATTTGATGATACAATGAATGGTATTGCAAATGTAATATACAGCTTTCACATGCCTTGCTTTATCGCAGTTTCAGGCTTCTTATACAGTGAATATGTAGGGGATGCTTCACAAGGCATTTTTAGCCGGATAGGTCATAAAGCATTTAATATCCTGCTGCCGTACGTGATGATTTCAGTTATTTACTGGATTATTAAATTTGCCCTTTCAAATTTGATAAGGGAGCCGGTTGCCGTTAGCAGCCTGATAAGCATACCGTGGAAGCCGATAGAGTTTTTATGGTATTTATACGCGCTATTTCTCATATATTGTGTGGCGTATATGGCTGATTATGTGTTTGCGAGGCTTCTGCCACATTTTAATTATAAAATGGAGCTTTTATTTGTGCTGTTTTTAATAATTGCTTTCACATGCTATGGCAGCTTTCACTATGAGGGCTTTAACTACATAGCCGGCTTTCAGATGTACTTTTATCTGGGATGCCTGATTAAGAAGTGGCTTGATAAACTGGATAATAGATATGCTGTGCTGAGCCTTGCCGTTATGAGTGTGCTTGTAGAGGCGTCCGGCATAGTATTACAGGATGACATGAGCAGCAATCCCCTTTTCAGCAGTCTGTTTGAGCGGTTTACCGCCTGTATAGTGACAGTATTTATATTTGCAGTAAGCTATTTTTTATCAAGGTATTGTGATTTCCCTAAATGGTTACAGACTATCGGCCGGGATAGCATGCCGTTTTATGCGATGAATGTGATATTTGTAGGTGGAATCAGGATTATATTGAACAGGGCTGGTATAACCAATATGGCGCTGCAGTGTATATGTGGATTTGCAGGAAGCACTGCTATATGCTGGATATTGTATGAGTGTATCATAAAGAAAATCAGGCTTATCGATTTTATATTCTACCCATGCAAACAGCTTTATATCAGAAAATGACAAATAGGAATCAGGGTGTTGTTTTTTAATACTAATCCGATATACTATATAGTGTTTACTGAAAAAATATCAAAATAAAGCGTTTCAATAGAAAAGGAAACACCATGAAATTTATTAAAATTCCTGCATTTGCAATAGTCCTCCTTTTGCTCATGCAAATAGTATCAAAGGCATTTATTGCCATTGACAGCAGCGATATCGAAAATATATATGGCTTTTACTCAGAACCAAAGAACAGTCTTGATATGGTCATGATTGGACCAAGTGAGGTATACACGGGCTATGCACCGGCGTTGGCGTGGGAGGAGTATGGCCTTAAGTCGTGCAATCTTTCAATAGGAGCTGTGCCATGCAATATGTACAAGTCCATCGTCACGGAGATTGTGAAGAGACAGAAGCCGAAGCTTCTTTTAATCAATGCTTCTGCATTTAGTTATTGCAATAGTAATCTGACTGATGAGGTTTATCTGAGAAAGTGGATTGATAATATGCCTATGTCACAGAACAAGCTTGACACGGTAAAGACTATTCCCAAAAATATCAATAATGATGATGAAAAGGTGAAGGATAATATATCGGATACCCTTTATTTTCCATTGGAGAAGTATCATGGCAACTGGAAGGCCCCTGAGGCAGTGTATACCTCATTTGTCACTCGTGCCTATATGAGGCTCAGTGGTGGAGGCTATCTGAAGGGCTTTTATTCAAAAACAGGCATCACCGGAGGCCGTGACAATCTGGCAAATATCGGACAGCCTACTAAAGAAGCCTATGTGCTGACTGATGAATGCAGAGCATATCTTAAGGAGCTGCTTTCGTACTGCAATAAGCTTGGCATAGAGCATGTGCTGTTGCTGCAGCCACCTCATGAGACACAGGCTGCTGATAAGTCAGGGCTTGAGCAGATTGAAAGTATAACGAGGGAGTATGGATACGATTTTCTTGATCTGAGTACTGATTATGAGAGCATTGCAGGGATAGATGATTCACATGATTTCGCAGATTTTGAGCATCTGAATGCATATGGAGCCCAAAAGCTTTCGTCATATATTGGCAATCTGGTAGTAAACCAATATGGGATAAAGTCTGATACGACAGGTTCAGAGCTTTCAAGATGGGAAAAGTCCGTGAAGAGGACTAAAAAAGCTCTGAAAATGGCAAGAGAATATACTGACAGAAGAGAGGCACAGGTGGTTGGAGAGTATGAGGCAGCCAAATAAGTGAAGCTGCCGGGGAATTAAGCGTTGCAGAATGGTATTATTTAGTGGTATTTGATTCTGGCTTTGATGAGCCTTATGCCTTCACATACCATCTCGTCACGCATCAGTAAAAGCAGCACCATATAGATTATAAATCCGGTCACAATCATAATCATTGTGTGCATGAAGCTGACTGACAGCTTTGCATCCATGAGCAGCAGTACGATAAGCATACAGACTGCTGATACAAGATATTTCCACGATAAAGAAAATATTTTTGGTATACTTAGCTCATTTCGTATGAAGTAAAGCTGCACGGCAGTTATTATTACCTCCGAGATGACAGATGCTATGGCTGCACCGTATGAATAGAGCTGAGGTATGAGAATCATATTCATGACAAAATTGGCTACGGCTCCGATACATACTGAGCGTGTCAGCAGACCTTCACGCTTGGTAGTTACCAGATACTGTATACCGATTACATTGCTTAAACCTATAATCGGCAACAGTGTAGCCATTATCATGATGAGGTATGGCACCTTTTCATATCCAGGCCCGAAAAACCATGGCGAGAAATTGCGCGCGATGCCTATCAGGCCAAAGCACAGGGCAAGACCTATAAACCGACGAATTGAAAGCTCTTATAAAGGAGGGCTTTTACTTCGTCTTTTTTATTTTCACTGAAGGCTCTTCCTATTCTTGGAAGCATCACAGTACCGAGTGATGTTACGAGCATGAGCACCATTTTGGATATCTTGTTGGCCTGCTCATAGTAGCCGTTTTCTGTCATGCTGCCGGTTATGTTGTTGAGCATGGTTTTGTCAAGCGCTGTGTATATGGTTGTCGCTATAGTTGGTACAAATAGTGTGAGAGTAGCCCTTAGATGAGAGAATGGCTTAAGCTCCTTAAGCTTTGGTCTGTCAACATATTGAGGCAGGTAAAACCAGATGGATATATTGGCAAAAAGCTCTAATAGACATACTCCTGCCACATATATGAGCAAATCACTCTCTGAGCGCACGGCGATGAAGATAAAAGCAATGTTTATGATTTTAAAAATCACGTTTCGACCGACTATTTTGCCAAATTCCTCAAGTCCCTGAAACAGCCAGGAGATATCAGAAGCAACTGATATCAGGTACACGGCTTCAATCAATAGCAGGTGCTTTTTGAGTGGTGAGTGCCCAAATGCAAGTGTGAATACCATATATGCGCAAAGACACACAATCACACTGATGACGGATAGAAGCTCTATCTCCCAGAAGGTTTTTGTGCGTTTCGCTCTGTCCTCCTGCAGGTATGATATTTCCCTGTTTCCGTAGTTTACAGTGCCCAGTGCGGCAAACATGATAAAGTATGATACCAGTGAGTAGGTATAGCTGTATGCACCTATTCCGTCTGCCTTAAGCACCCTCGAGAGGTACGGCGCTGTGATAAGCGGTGTAATCAGTGTGAGTATCGGTAGCTCACATTATATATGTAGTTTAGTTTTATACTCTTGTTTTTTTGTGTTTTCTTTTTCATGCAGATATCATATCACATATTGACTTATTTTGGCTATGCAGTTATTATATAAAAATCGCAAATTAACATTACTATCAACTTACACGTATAAATTACGACAGGGGCTAAAGCCTGTCACATAGGTGGAGAAATGGATAATATTATAATACGAAACAGGAAAGAGGAGTTTAAGGAGCTTGTTTTATACACGTTTTTTGGCAATATGACCTTTGTGATCAGCATAGGATCATATGCCATTTTTAATGTATTCTTTGGTATCAATGAGCTGATTGCGAACGCACTGGCATGGGTGTTTGCTGTTCTTTTTTCATATGTTACCAACAAGAAGTGGGTGTTTAAGGCTGCAACGCCCACCAAGACGGCATTTTTAGTACAGATGTTTGCTTTTTTCAGTGGCAGATTCATCACGCTTGTTATTGAAGAGACTATTATCTTTATTTTTATCACGCTTCTGGACTATCCTAGCATGTGGGTGAAGCTGGCAGCGCAGGTGGTTGTGGTGGTGCTCAACTATGTGATAAGCAAGCTGTTTGTTTTCAAAAATCGCTAAATGTGGTATATTTAATAAAATAATAAGAACTATAATAGTGTGTGTATGGTATAATAAAACGTAAATTTAAACGCAGTTTATGAGAAGTTGATTTACATATGGATATAGAAGCTGCTTTTTGCAGTGTGGGACAGAAGGAGAAAATCCTATATGAGTAATAGACTTGACATGAAAAAAGATACAAATAATCGAAAAGACAAAACAAAATACGATGGTCCGGAGAAGCCGGACGCATACATGGGCAATGACAAGCAATGGGTTTTCAGGGCATTGGTTCTTGCTTTTGTTGATATGTGTATTATTGCAATCTCATTCTTTTTCGCTTTGATGATCAGGTTTGAGTTTTCATATTCACATATTCCGCTCTCGTTTTTGGAGGGTTATCTGCACATTGTGCCATTGTTTATGGTGATTTCACTTGTGGTGTTTTATATTTTCAGACTTTACCATAGTATATGGCGTTTTGCGAGCATCAATGAATTTATGCATATTATTGGTGCCTTTCTGGTGCTTGCGGTTGTGAGCGTTACTATTCATGAGGTGTATGAGATCAAGATGCCGTATGCCTTCTGGATTATCGGACTGATGCTCAGCTTTGCACTGTGCACAGCGTGTCGTTTTGCGTACAGATTTTTCAGGACAGGTCAGAAGATGCTTGAGCAGAGAGGCTCTGCAAACGGTGATGAGAAGGTCATGATTATAGGAGCCGGAAATGCGGGCAGGATGCTTATCAGGGAGCTTATCATGAGCTCACATCTGCACACAAAGGCCTGCTGCATCATAGATGACAATCCGGCGAAGCTGGGACGCTTTATAGACGGCGTGCCTATTGTCGGCAACAGAAATGACATTCCAGAGATGGTTGAGAAGTATGATATCACGAAAATTGTGTATGCTGTACCTTCTACATCCGGTAAGGACAGGAAGGATATACTCAATATTTGTAAGGATACCGGCTGTGATGTGTCTGTGGTTCCGGGAATCTATCAGATGGTGGACGGAAGAGTGTCGGTTTCCAATCTGCGTCCGGTAAGCATTGAGGATTTGCTGGGCAGAGATCCGGTTGTTGTGGATAATGACGGTATTCATTCATTTTTACAGGGCAAGGTGGTCATGGTTACAGGTGGCGGTGGCTCAATAGGTAGTGAGCTTTGCCGTCAGATAGCCAGGGAGGATCCGAAGCTTCTTATCATTTTTGATATTTACGAGAATAATGCATACGATATACAGCAGGAGCTGAAGCGCAAATATCCTTATGTAAGGGTGGAGACGCTGATTGGCTCGGTGCGCAATACTAACAGGCTGCACTATGTATTCCAGACATATCATCCGGAGATTATTTATCATGCGGCAGCACATAAGCATGTACCGCTGATGGAGGAAAGCCCGAATGAGGCAATAAAGAACAATGTGCTTGGCACATTAAAGCTCTCAAGGATTGCAGCAGAGTACCATGTGAAGAAGTTCGTGCTTATCTCTACGGATAAGGCGGTTAATCCAACCAATATCATGGGTGCATCAAAGCGTCTGTGTGAGATGGTTATACAGATGATGAACAGGCAGACTGAGACTGATTTTGTCGCTGTGCGTTTTGGAAACGTGCTTGGCAGCAATGGTAGTGTTATCCCGCTGTTTAAGAAGCAGATAGAGGATGGCGGTCCTGTTACTGTGACGGACAAGCGTATTATCAGGTATTTTATGACAATTCCGGAGGCCGTGGCGCTTGTGCTGCAGGCAGGACTCTATGCTCACGGAGGCGAGATTTTCGTGCTCGACATGGGCGAGCCGGTCAAGATTGATGATATGGCTAGGAACCTTATCAGGCTTTCAGGACTGGAGCCGGATGTGGATATTCAGATTGTATACACAGGTCTGCGTCCGGGCGAGAAGCTATACGAGGAGATGCTGATGAGCGAGGAAGGCCTCAAGGAGACTCCGAACAAGCTGATTCATGTGGGTGAGCCTATTGAGATGGATGATGAGCTCTTTGAGAAGCAGCTTGAGATGCTCGAGAAGGCATGCACATCAGAAGCAAAGGATATCAAGCAGATAGTGGCCTCTGTGGTAAAGACATATCATCCTGACCTGGAGAACTAAATATCTTTTGAAGCTCATAATATAGACTGTAAAAGCCGGATGTTTGGCATATTTTATGCCGGAAGCGAGGAACATAACTATGGAAAAGAGACAGATTTCATTTTCACCACCTGATATAACAGAGGCAGAGGTATCAGCTGTTGCTGATGCACTGCGAAGCGGTTGGATTACAACAGGTCCAAGAACCAAGGAGTTTGAGAAAAGGATTGCTAAGCTATGCGGCACGGATAAGGCTGTAGCTCTTGGCTCTGCTACTGCGTGTCTTGAGTCGATACTCAGATTCTTAGGGATAGGTGCAGGTGATGAGGTCATCACAAGTGCATACACATATACTGCATCTGCAAGCCCTGCTGTGCATGTAGGTGCAACGCTTAAGTTTATAGACGTAGCACCTGATTCATTTGAGATGGATTACGATGCCCTGGAAGCTGCTATTACAGAAAAGACAAAGGTTATCGTGCCGGTTGATATTGCAGGTGTGCCTTGTGACTATGACAGGATTTTTGATATTGTGGAGAGAAAGAAGGCTCTTTTCCATCCGTCAAATGATGTGCAGAGGGCAATCGGACGTGTGATTGTGGCGGCTGACTCAGCCCATGCTTTTGGTGCTTCTTACATGAGAGCAGGTGAGCGGATTATGTGTGGCAATGTAGCTGATTTTACAAGCTTTTCATTCCATGCGGTCAAGAATCTGACCACCGCAGAGGGAGGAGCGCTCACCTGGAGACCTATAGAGGGCTTTGATGACGAGTATATCTACAAGCAGTTTATGCTGCTTTCACTCCACGGACAGACAAAGGATGCTTTGCACAAGAATGGTCTGGGCAACTGGGAGTACGATATTGTGGCTCCTTCGTATAAGTGCAATATGACTGATATCCAGGCTGCTATTGGTCTGGTACAGCTTGACAGATATGAGGGGCTTCTCAAGAGGCGCCGTGATATTATAGAGCGCTATGACGAGGCATTTAAGACGCTTGGTCACTTGACTGTGCCTCATTTTACAGACAGGCATACATCGAGCGGACATCTGTATCTGCTTCGCATACCGGGCATCGGCGTGGATAGGCGTAATGAGCTTATAGTGCAGATGGCGGAGCGAGGTATCGCCACAAATGTGCATTTCAAGCCGCTTCCGATGATGACAGCATATAAGAATATGGGCTTTGATATAGCCGATTTCCCAAACGCTTATCATCAGTATGAGAATGAAATTACACTTCCTCTCAACACAAAGCTTAGCGATGAGGATGTGGAGTATATAATTAATAATTTATTGGAGATTTTACATGAGTAGATGGAGAACATGGGGAGAGATTCCTACATTCATGAAAAATGATTTTACACTTAAATATTACAGGCATCTGAGCAGAAAGAGGACAAGCATGGTATTCAAACGCATTTTTGATATGATTATGTCCACTGTTCTTCTTGTGCTGCTTTCGCCTGTTATACTGGTCCTTGCTGTCTGGATAAAGGTGGATAGCAGAGGACCTGTTTTTTTTTTTCAGACAGGAGCGTATCACACAGTATGGCAGGAAGTTTCGCATATTCAAGTTCAGAACCATGGTGAATGATGCTGACAAAAAGGGCTCACTGGTGACTGTCGGTGGGGATTCAAGAATCACAAGAGTCGGTGCTGTCATCAGAAAGTACAGGCTTGATGAGATTCCGCAGCTTATAAATGTGCTATGTGGTGATATGAGCTTTGTTGGCACAAGACCTGAGGTGGAGAAGTATGTCATGGCATATACTCCAGTGATGATGGCGACACTTCTGATGCCTGCCGGAATCACAAGTGAGGCAAGCATCAGGTATAAGGATGAGGATAGGCTTCTGGAGGCTGCAGATGATGTGGATTACATATATATCCACAAGGTGCTGCCGGGCAAGATGAGGTACAATCTTAAGTATCTTAAGAGATTTTCACTGATAAATGATATCAGACTGTGCATAGAGACTGTGCTTGCGGTAATACATTAGTTTACTTGTCTGGGAGGATGATACTTATGAATAAAGTCAAATTTTCAGTTTTACTGTCAATTTATTACAAGGAAAAGCCTGAGTATTTCAGTGAGTGTATGGAAAGCATATATTCACAGACTGTTTTACCGGACGAGATAGTGCTGGTGGAGGATGGCCGGCTGACAGATGAGCTTTATGAGGCAATCAGTGAGTATGAATGCAGGCCTTCGGAAATAAGTTTTGTTACGGTAAAGCTTGAAAAAAACAGCGGGCTCGGTCTTGCGCTTGCTGAAGGCATAAAGCATTGCTCTAATGAGCTTGTGGCCAGAATGGATACGGATGATATATGTGTGCCTGACCGGTTTGAGAGACAGCTGAATGCTTTTTCGGAAAATCCGGGGCTTGATATCATAGGCGGCTACATCAGCGAGTTTTCCGATGATACACGTAATATTTTATCGGAGAGGACAGTGCCTCTCGGAAATTATGTGATAAAGCAGTATCAGAGAAAGCGCGATGCGTTCAATCACATGACTGTGATGTACAAAAGGTCTGCGGTGCTTGCTGCAGGCAATTATCAGGACTGCCTGCTTATGGAGGATTCTCTTCTTTGGGCGAATATGATCAGAAATCACTGTCGTATGGCAAATATAGGTGAGACTCTTGTGTATGCCAGAACCGGTGATGATATGCTGAAGAGGCGTGGCGGCTTTGATTATTTCCTTAAATACAAGGCAGGAAGAAAGCGTATTTTAAAGACAGGAACCATAAGTGCGGCGGATTATTTTGTTACGGTTGCGGCACAGTTTGTTGTCTGTATGATGCCACTTTGGATGAGGAGCCTGGTGTTTAAAAAAATATTAAGGAACTAAAACTTTTCAAATGCACGTTAATGTGGTAAAATCGGTATAGTTAACATTAATAGGCTTATTACTAGCTGACACAGGAGGTTAATATAAATGGATTTTAGAGCGGAGTACGAGAAATGGTGTACAGACCCATATTTTGATGAGGCCACAAAGGCAGAGCTTAAGGCTATCGCGGGTGATGATAAGGAGATAGAGGACAGATTCTATCGCACACTTGAGTTTGGTACAGCAGGTCTTCGTGGTGTAATAGGAGCCGGCACCAACAGGATGAATATATACACAGTCCGTCAGGCTACACAGGGATTGGCGAATTACATACTTTCACAGGGAGAGGACGCAGTAAAGAGAGGTGTTGCAATCGCACATGACTCACGTAATATGCATGATGAGTTCACAGATGCCACAGCACTCTGTCTTGCAGCTAACGGAATCAAGACATATGTATTCCCACAGCTCGCACCTGTTCCTGAGCTGTCATACGCAGTAAGGACACTCGGTACAATAGCCGGTGTTGTTATCACAGCAAGCCACAATCCTCGTGAGTACAATGGATACAAGGTATACTGGGAGGATGGTGCACAGGTTACTCCACCTCATGATACAAGCATCATGGCTGAGGTGGCAAATGTTACATCATTTGACCAGGTAAAGACTATGGACAAAGCTGCTGCTATTGAGGCTGGTCTTTACAATGTCATCTCTGATGAGGTTGAGGAGGGATATTTCGGAGAGCTCCGCAAGCTTTCTATCCATCCAGAGATTATCAAGGCTATGGCAAAGGATATCAAGATCGTTTACACACCACTCCACGGCACAGGTCTTCGCCCTGTACAGAGAGTACTTAAGGATATGGGCTTTGAGAATGTATACATTGAGCCAAGCCAGGCAGTGCCTGATGGCAATTTCCCTACATGTCCTTATCCAAATCCTGAGAATCCTGATGCATGGAAGCTTGCACTTGAGCTTGCAAAGGAAAAGGATGCTGATATCGTTTTAGCAACTGACCCTGATGCCGACAGACTCGGTGTATACTGCAAGGATACAAAGACAGGTGAGTATGTGACATTTACAGGAAATATGTCAGCTATGCTTATCGGTGAGTATATTTTAAGCCAGAAGAGTGCCAATGGTACTCTGCCTGAGAATCCTGCATTTGTTGAGTCAATTGTTTCTACAGATATGGGTAAGGCAATTGCGACAGCATATGGCGTAAAGCATATCGAGGTTTTAACAGGTTTCAAGTATATCGGAGAGCAGATGCTCAAATTTGAAAAAACCGGCTGCAACAATTATGTATTCGGTATGGAGGAGAGTTACGGATGTCTGCCGGGCACATATGCAAGGGACAAGGATGCTCCTGCAGCAGTTTGTATGTTGTGTGAGGTAGCTGCATTCTACAAGTCACAGGGTAAGACTCTCTGGGATGGCATGATTGACATGTACGAGAAGTATGGCTACTACAGAGAGGGCATTTCCACAATGACCTTAAAGGGCATTGATGGTGCTGCACAGATAAATGAGATTATGACAAAGGCACGTGCCGCTGAGCCAAAGAAATTTGGTGATTATCAGGTGCTTGCTATCCGTGATTACAAGAATGACACAAGAAAAGATATGACAACAGGAAAGGTTGAGCCGACAGGTCTTCCTTCTTCTAATGTACTTTACTACGAACTTAACGATAACGCTTGGTGCTGTGTACGCCCTTCTGGTACAGAGCCTAAGATTAAATTCTATTTCGGAGTTAAAGGAGTGTCTCTTGAAGATTCACAGGCTAAGCTTGATGCTTTGTCAGCTGAGGTTCTCGGACAGTTTGAATAAAGACTATGATGAAAATATACATTTGCCCGGATTGTGGCTGGATACGGATGGTTTCAAGAAGGAAAGAGGTTGAATGCTTCAAGTGTGGCAGACCGCAGATGCGACTGACGAATCTGGAGTTTGGAAAGTATACCAATATGTCGGAGAAGGAGCTTCAGGACTACGCAGACGCGTGGCTTTACATTCATAGGAAAAAGGAAAAATAACATGGCAAAGAAGAGAAGAAGAAAAAAGAGAAGAAGTGGACGTAAGAAGATTATACTTTTTGTATTTGAAATCCTGTTGCTGTTAATTGTTCTGTTAGTGGTTTGGGCTTATAATAAGACACTCGGACAGGTTAAATATGAGGATGCGCTGACAGCTAGTGAGGCCGGAATCAATGAGGATATTGATGATGATGCTCTTGCCAATATGCATGGATATCTCAATGTAGCGTTGTTTGGTCGGACAACAGAAGTAATGGTTCATACAATGAGGGGCATTCCGATTGTATCATGATCGCTAGTCTGAATTATGATACTAAGGAGGTTCAGCTTGTTTCTGTCTACAGAGATACGTATCTGCCTATAGGCAATGGAAAGTTTGCAAAGGCAAATGCAGCATATGCTAGTGGTGGGGCAAAGAGAGCAGTAGCTATGGTTAATTCAAATTTGGATTTGAATATTACGAAGTATGTTTGTGTTGACTGGAAGGCTCTCGTAGATGCTATAGATGATATCGGAGGTCTTGATCTTGAGATTACTAAGGCGGAGATGAAGGAAATCAATTATCTGATTCCTGAGGTTGATTATACTACAGGATATAATACTCCTTATCTTGAGGGGGATGGTATGCAGCATCTTGATGGAACTCAGGCTACATGCTATGCACGTATCAGAAGCACCTCTGGTGATGATTTCTTAAGGGCATCTCGTCAGAGAATTGTGCTTCAGGCTATGCTTGACAAGGCTAAGCAGTCAGATTTAGGCTCGCTCACAGAGATGTGTAAAGATATCATGAGTCAGATAAGTACAAACTTTACAGCTACCGAGATATTACAGTATGCTTCTTATGTTACAAAGTTTCAGATGAAGGAGACAACAGGCTTCCCATTTGAGCTGACTACAATGAATCTTTCATCTACTGGGGATACAGTTATTCCAATTGATTTAGCACAGAATGTTTCCAAACTTCATCAGTTTCTGTTTAATGAGACTGATTATCAGCCAACTGAGACAGTTCAAAGTGTCAGTGACAAGATTGCTAAAAAAACAGGTGTTACGTCAAAGACTTCTGCATTTGATCTCTCACAGTACAATTACTGTTGGTTCTGATGGAACCGAAGGGGCAAAAAAAAAAAGAATAAGGATAAGCAGGATTCATTAAAGAACAGTCAGTCGGAGTCTGAAAATAGTGCGGAACGAAATCATCATCAGATGATTCAGATGAGTAATTACCTGATGGTATTTATTTAGCTGTTATAAGCAATAAGTTTTATAAAACAATATTTATATGAACAATATATCCGGGGCCAATCAATAGATTGGTCCCACATAATTTAATATGATTAATAATGTAATAACCTATAACTAATGAATAGTTAATGGAAAATCAATGATTAAATAACAGCTAAATTACAAGAACAAGGGAGAATTTATGAAAACAGAAATTAAAGAAAAAATCACAGCAACCAATCAGAAATACTTAAAGAAATTCTTAACAGAGGAAGCCCCGGCTAAGCTTGAGAGCCAGCTTGAGCACATGGACTGGTCATACCTTGATATGATTCACAACAAGGAGCAGCAGAGAGGTACATTTTCACCGCTTGCTGCTATGGAGCTTTCAGAGATAGAGGCAAATAAGGACAAATACCTTGCAACAGGTTTTGATGCTGTCAAGAATGGCAAGGTTGGTGCAATTCTTCTTGCCGGTGGACAGGGTACACGTCTTGGCTTTGACAAGGCTAAGGGCATGTTCAATATCGGAAAGACAAAGGAACTCTACATCTTTGAGCAGCTTGTCGCAAACCTCATGAATGTTACAAATCAGACCGGTACATGGGTGCCTCTGTATGTTATGACAAGCGAGATAAATGATAGCATGACAAGAGAGTTCTTTGAAGAGCACGACTATTTTGGATACAACAAGGACTATGTGAAGTTTTTCGTGCAGGAGATGGTTCCGGCAGTTGATTTTGATGGAAATCTGCTCATGAAATCTGAGGATTCACTTGCCATGTCACCAAACGGAAACGGTGGATGGTTCAAGTCACTCATCAATGCCGGTCTTGACAAGGATTTGAAGGACAAGGGTGTTGAGTGGCTCAATGTATTTGCTGTGGACAATGTGCTTCAGCAGATTGCAGATCCTGTATTTGTAGGTGCTACAATCGAGTCCGGCTGTGTCAGCGGCTCTAAGGTGGTCAGAAAGTGCGATCCATACGAGAGAGTCGGCGCTATGTGTCTTGAGAATGGCAAGCCTTCGATTGTTGAGTATTACGAGCTTACTCCTGAGATGGCAGAGGCAAAGAACGAGAATGGTTCATTGCAGTATGGCTTTGGTGTTATCTTAAACTATTTATTCCGCGTGGACAAGCTCATGGCTATCGCAGAGAAGAGCCTTCCACTTCATGTGGTAGAGAAGAAGGTGCCTTACATTGATGAGAATGGTACAGAGCATAAGCCTGAGACTCCGAATGCATACAAGTTCGAGACACTCATCCTCGATATGGTATACATGATGGACAATAGCCTGCCATTTGAGGTAGACAGAGAGAAGGAGTTTGCACCTGTAAAGAATGCGACAGGTACAGATTCGGTTGAAACAGCGAGAGCTCTTCTTGAGAAGAACGGAATTGAAATTTAATATATGATTTATGGTAACTGTTCATTAGCAGGGATGTATTGATATTCTGCAATTTCTATTTATCGCAGACTCATAGGTGCATCTGCCGATGAGCAGTTATTTTTATAATCGCATAGTGGCCTGCAATGGGGAACATAGACTATAAATAGTTAACTGATTTATGAAAAAATAAATAATCCCGTCACAAATTAAACACAGATTGACAGTATACTTCTAATTGTAAACGAAAGGAGAAATTATTATGGATAACAATTATGGAAATATGAATGACACAAATAATACAAATAATACTAACAGTACAAATAACAATACAAACAATGTAAATTTCACAATGTCGGGTAATCCTTACAATCCGGATGAGTCACAGAGGGCTGCACAGACTAATAATACATCAGCTGAAAGCTATTCACAGAGCTACAATCCATATTCGCAGGCTTCTGCAGCAGGACAGCCAAATACAAACCAGTCATATGCAAATCAGTCATATGCAAACCAGCCTTATTCTAATCAGTCGTATAATTCAGGCACAAATAATAATGCATATGGCGGCGCATCAGCCGGTTCGACAGACAACTCATATAGCCGGATGAATATGAATGGTCAGGCATACCAGCAGACTGCAAAGCCTAAGAAACAGAGAACACCTAGAAAGCCTGGTGCATTTGGACCATTTGCAGCAAAGACAGTAGCGGCAGCTCTTATCTTCGGGCTCGTCGGAGGCGGCGTTTTCACAGGAGTAAGCTATATTGGCACGAGAGCTATTTCAAATTCTTCTACTGCAAGTGCAAAGCTTACCACTACAACATCCGGTGGGACTAAGCAGACATCCTCAGGGAATGCAAAGGATCTGACAGATGTATGCAGTCTCAGAGCTGTGGCTCAGGTATTATTGTGAGTGAGGATGATGATTATCTCTACATTGCTACAAACAACCATGTTGTGGCAGATTCAGAGGAGCTTACAGTACAGTTTGATGATGATTCTGTGGTAAAGGCGGAAATCAGAGGAACGGATCCTGACGATGATCTTGCAGTTGTACGTGTAAAGAAAGCAGACCTTGGAAAAGATACTTACTCAAATATCAAGATTGCTACAATCGGAGATTCTGAAAGTGTAGCTGTTGGAAGTCCTGCAATTGCTATCGGTAATGCACTTGGATACGGACAGTCTGTCACAACAGGTATAGTAAGTGCGCTTAACAGAACTGTTACTACACAGGATTCACAGACAGGTGAGACTGTTACCAACAACAAGCTTATCCAGACAGATGCAGCAATAAACCCTGGAAACAGTGGTGGAGCACTCTTGAATGAAAATGGCGAGGTTATCGGTATAAACTCTGTAAAATATTCTTCAACTGAAGTTGAGGGTATCGGATATGCAATTCCTATGTCGGTTGCAAAGCCTATTATTGAGAGCCTTATCCAGGATGGAAAATATACTAATGAGAATCAGGCATACCTTGGTATCAAGGGTGGCGATGTTTCATCTGAGATGGTAGCCTATGGCTTCCCACAGGGTGTGTATGTTTCATCTGTTTCAGCTGGTTCAGGTGCCGCAAATGCCGGCTTACAGGAGGGAGATATCATCACTGCTGTTGACAGCACAAAGATTTCTTCTATGACAGAGCTGCAGTCAGCGTTAAAGAGCTACAAGGCCGGAGATAAGGTTACTCTTACTGTTGCCCGTCAGAGTGGCAGACAGTACGAAGAGAGCAAGGTTGAAGTAACCTTAAGCTCTGCAAAGGACTGTTACGCCCAAGGCACTTAAAGAATTCAAAGAAAAGGCTCCGAAGAATGCAGTAATTCTGGCAGCTGGTTATGGAATGCGAATGGTGCCTATAAATACCGAGACTCCAAAAGGCCTTTTAGAGGTAAATGGGGAAGTTCTTATAGAGCGGACTATCAGACAGCTTCATGAAGTGGGAATTTATGAGATATATGTAGTAGTCGGCTTCATGAAGGAGAGATATGAGTATCTCATCGATGATTTTGGTGTAGAGCTCGTTGTCAATGAAGAGTATACGACTAAGAATAATCTATATTCAGTAAAGAAGGTTCTGAATCATTTATCAAATACATATATCATACCGTGTGATATATGGTGCGACAAGAATCCGTACCATCACCATGAATTATATTCTGGTATATGGTCAGTGATTTGATAAATGATGACAGCACGGTGCGTGTTAACAGAAAAATGGAGTTGGTTACCATTCCGAAGGCTGCCGGCGGCAATGCTATGATAGGAATTAGCTATCTGCTTGACGATGATGCACAAATTGTCAAAGGCAGAATTGAAAAACTGTGTAGTAATTTGGCTAATGATGGTGCCTTCTGGGAGACTGCACTGTATGATAAGGACAGAATGTTTATTACTGCCAGAGTAGTGCATTCGTGGGATGTTGTTGAAATTAACACATATGAGCAGCTCAGAGAGATGGACAGCGATTCAAATCATCTGAAAACTGATGCAATACAGGTTATCTGCGATGCTTTATCTGTATCAGCAGATGATATTGTAGATATTACGGTATTGAAAAAGGGCATGACAAACCGCTCGTTCCTGTTCTCATGTAAAGGGAAAAAATATATCATGAGAATTCCGGGAGAGGGAACGGATCAGCTGATAAACAGACGTAATGAAGCAATGGTTTATAATACTATTGATGGCAGACATATATGTGATGATATCGCTTATATAAATCCGGATAATGGATATAAAATCACTGCGTTTTTAGAAAATGCGAGAGTATGTGATCCGGAAAATAATGATGATGTTTGTAAATGCATGAAGCGTCTCAGAGAATTTCATGATATGAAGCTTAAAGTAGATCATGAATTTGATATATTCGGACAGCTTGAGTTTTATGAGAGCCTGTGGGATGGTTCGCCTTCTGCATACAGACATTACAGGCAGACTAAGGAAAATGTCCTTTCACTCAGACCGTATATAGAAGCTCATGTAAATGAAAAGGTTCTTACGCATATTGATGCTGTTCCGGATAATTTCCTTTTTTTGTTAAGGATGAAAATGGAAATGAGGACATCAGACTTATTGACTGGGAATATGCAGGAATGCAGGATCCGCACGTAGATATAGCCATGTTCTGCATATATTCCATGTATGACAGGGAGCATGTGGATAAGTTAATTGATGCATATTTCACAGAAGGGTGTTCAGCTGAAATCCGAATAAAGATTTATTGTTATATTGCAGTATGCGGACTTTTATGGAGTAACTGGTGTGAGTATAAGAGAAATCTGGGTGTTGATTTTGGTGAATATTCACTCAGACAGTACAGATATGCAAAGGATTATTACAAAGTAGTACAGGATGAAATGCAGAAATTGGAGGATAATTAAGAATGCATGAAGTAAAACGCGCGATTATTATGGCAGCAGGATTGGGGAATCGTATGAGACCGGTAACGCTGACCACTCCGAAGCCATTGGTAAGGGTGAATGGAAAGCGTATGATAGATACGGTTATTGAAGGCTTACATGATAATGGAATAACGGAGATTTATATTGTTGCCGGATATTTAAAGGAACAGTTTTATGAATTAGAGAATGAATATCCGGGAGTTACTATAATTGAAAATCCTTATTATGAAAGCTGTAATAATATTTCATCACTATATGTTGCAAGAGATCATATTGAGGATGCAATTATTCTTGATGGCGACCAGATTATATATAATCCTGAAATTCTATCAAAAGAATTCGAACATTCGGGTTATAACAGTGTATGGACTGATGATGAAACAGATGAGTGGCTTCAGACAGTAGAAGATGGAATTGTAACATCCTGCAGCAGGAGTGGCGGAAGTCATGGATGGCAGCTTTATAGCATCTCCAGATGGACTGCGGCAGATGGGCGCAAACTGAAAAAACATCTTGAAATGGAATTTGAGAACAAAAAAAATACTCAGATATACTGGGATGACGTTGCAATGTTCTGCTATCCGGATGAATATCAGCTTGGCATATATGAGATGCAAAAAGGCGATATTATTGAAATCGACAATTTGCAGGAGCTTGCTGAGATAGATAGCAGCTATAAGAAATATATGGAGGATTAGTATTATGAAAGAGAAAAAAATTGATTGGATTATCACACTTGTGCCCATTGTGTATTTTATTTTTTGCATTACCTGAGCAGTCAAATGCCATACTCAGTCAGGTAAGATTTTTCTTTGGAGATACGTTTGGTATTTATTACCTGATTATAGGTTTAGGCATATTTTTGATATCTATATTTATAGCTGGTTCGAAGTATGGAGATATTGTTGGAGAGCCGGATGAAAAACCAAAGTACTCATTCTTTTCATGGGGATGCATGATGTTCACATGTGGTCTGGCAGCAGATATTCTTTTTCTACTCATTTTCTGAGGGATTATGTATGCGACCAATCCCCACATTAAGGAGCTTGGAAGCATACAGGAATGGGCCGGTGTATTTCCTTTGTTTCACTGGAGCTTTATTCCATGGGCATTTTATCTTGTTTTAGCTGTTGCATTTGGTTTTATGCTTCATGTAAGGAAAAGAAACCGTCAGAAATATTCGGAAGCATGCAGACCTGTTCTTGGAAAACACACAGATGGTATTGCTGGACGTATTATCGACCTGTTAGCTGTATTTGCACTTTTAGCAGGAACAGCAACCACATTTAGTGTTGCCACACCTCTTATGGCAACAATTATTGGAGATGTGTTCCATATATCGCTTAGCAGAACAGCAATCAATATCATTATCCTTATAATTACATGTATAGTTTATACATATTCATTATTACATGGATTTAAGGGAATAAGCATTTTGGCAAAAGTCTGTATCTATTTCTTCTTTGGACTGCTTGCTATTGTACTGCTGTTTGGCGGTGAAACAAGATATATTCTTGAGACCGGGTTGTCGTCTCTTGGCACTATGGTGCAGAATTTTATAGGATTATCTACGTATACCGATCCATTACGTAAAACCAACTTCCCTCAGGACTGGACCATATATTACTGGGCTTACTGGATGGTATGGTGTGTAGCAGCTCCTTTCTTTATTGGAAATATATCAAGAGGCAGAACTATCAGACAGACAATTCTTGGAGGATATGGATTTGGTGTTGGCTCTACGCTCATCAGCTTTATCATCTTAGGCAACTATTCGATGGGAAAACAGATGTCAGGAGCAGCAGATTTTATTGCGCAGTACAACAAGAGTGGTGATTTATATGAGTTGATAGTTACTATTCTTAAGACATTGCCATGTGCACCTTTGATAATGATAATAGTTTTAGTGACAATGATTGCTTTTTATGCTACATCATTTGATTCTATTGCTTTAACTGTATCATGTTACAGCTACAGGAAATTAGGTGAGGATGAGCAGCCGCACAAACTCATTCAGCTGATGTGGTGCATACTGCTTATACTTTTACCAATTGCTCTGTTATTTGCTGAGAGCTCAATGAGTAACCTGCAGTCTGTAAGTATAGTTGCTGCATTTCCGATAGGAATAGTTATTGTGATGATAACAATCAGTTTTCTTAAAGATGCAAAAAAATATATGGGTGAATTAAAGAATAAATAGAAATAAAATAGTTCAATTCTTTTATATGTGTAAGAATGTTCAAATCGGTTCTACATGGTAGTAGGAGCATTCAAAGCCTGTTGATATAGTGGAAAAGGATGCTATTAAGGCTCTTGTTGATGCGGATCAGGTTGTTATCGCATGCGGTGGCGGCGGAATTCCTGTTTTAGCACAGGACAATAAGCTTCAGGGCGCAAGCGCTGTTATCGAGAAGGATCTTGCAGCCGGAAAGCTTGCAGATACTCTTGATGCTGACAGACTTGTTATACTTACAAGCGTTGACAAGGTCTGCCTGAACTATGGCAAGGAGGATGAGAAGCCACTTGATACCATGACTGTCGATGAGGCAAAGAAGTACCTTGCAGCAGGCGAGTTTGATGAGGGTACCATGGCTCCAAAGATTGAGGCGGCTATCGACTTTATCGGTGACTCTGCCATCCGTTCAGTGCTTATCACAAAGCTCAATAAAGAGGGCAAGATGTTTCAGGTGGTATGGGCACTTTAATTACAAAGTAGAGCTTAATTGTTATAATTCACATATATCCCACACGTCTATATGCATTTTGCAGAGCAGATGTGTGGGTAGTTTTATAAAAACATCGTGCGGTTTTGCGAATGTGCGTGGGGTGGTTCTGAAGAGTTGAAAACAAGGTAACTATTCAAAAACCCCCGAGAACAAGAAAAGTAAGATAGAAGGTAACACAAAATGAGTGAGAAAAGGCTTCAAAAGAGAGATGAAATCTCAGACGAGTACAAATGGAAGCTTGAGGATATGTATGAGACAGATGAGCTGTGGGAGGCTGAGTGTGAAAAAGCGTCACAGCTTGCAGAAAAGCTCTCGGGCTTTAAGGGACATCTGGCAGACAGTGCAGCAACGCTGCTTGATTTTTTTAAGAAGCAGGATGAGCTGTCTTATTATTTGGAGCGTATAGTGGTCTATGCGAATGAGCGCTGACATCAGGACACTGCTGTGTCGAAATATCAAGCATATGTGTCAAAGGCTGAGACACTGACTGTTCAGGCATCAGGGGCGCTGGCATTTGCGAGTCCGGAGATTTTGCAGATAGATGATAAAAGGCTTGAGAGCTTTTTCAGTGAGAGCAATGAGCTTATGCACTATAAGCGTGCGATTGATGAGATAATGCGTCAGAAAGCGCATACTTTATCGGCTGCAGAGGAGAATATCCTGGCGCAGTGCGGTGAGATGGCTGCAGCACCGGAGAATATATTCAGCATGTTCAACAACGCGGATATCAAATTCCCGTATATCACTGATGTAGAGGGAAATAAAATCCGTATCACGCACGGCAATTTCATAGACTTTTTAAGCAGCAAGGACAGAAGCCTGCGCAAGCAGGTGTTCCGTGGAGTCTATGATTCGTACAAGAAGTGGAGTAATACTGTTTCCATGATGTACATCAGCAAGCTGAAAAATGACACTTTTTATGCAAGGGTTAGAAAATATGACAGCGCAAGGGCCATGTATTTATCCGATGGCGATATTCCTGAGAGTGTATATGACAATCTGATTGAGACGGTTCACGCACATCTGCCGGCTCTGCACAGGTACATGGCACTTAGGAAGAAGCTTTTAGGTGTGGAGCATCTGCATATGTATGATTTGTTTGCACCGATTGTGGACAATGTACAGACCACCTACACCTATGATGAGGCGAAAAAGCTTGTGGCAAAGGCGCTTGAGCCTATGGGTGATGAGTATGTCAGCACACTTAAGGCTGGCATGGAGAGTGGCTGGATAGATGTATATGAGAATGAGAACAAGAGAAGCGGTGCGTATTCATGGGGCGCTTACGGCACTCATCCGTATGTGCTTTTGAACTATGCCGACAATCTGGATAGTGTGTTTACGCTGGCTCATGAGATGGGACATGCGATGCATACATACTATTCAAATGAGCATCAGAGCATCACCTACGCAGGATACCTGATTTTTGTGGCAGAGGTTGCATCCACCTGCAACCGGATATGCGCGTGGATGATGAGATATCATATGAGTGGATGCGCATACCGCATTTTTACACACCGTACTATGTATATCAGTACTCGACAGGCTATTCGGCAGCAGTTGCTTTTTCAAAAAAGATACTTGAGGAGGGAAAGCCTGCTGTGGATAAGTATATAGGAAATTTCCTGTGCGGTGGATGCTCGAAGAATCCAATCGAGCTGCTAAAGAGTGCCGGTGTCGATATGAGCACACCAAAGCCTGTGGATGATGCACTCAATGTATTTGAGGATTATCTGAAGCAGTTTGAGACAGCAAGTAAGGAGAAACATTTTTATGGAAAGAATTAAAAGCTTTACAATCAATCATAATATTCTTAAACCTGGATTTTATATTTCAAGAAAAGACGGAGAAATCGTTACATACGACCTTCGTACAAGAAAACCTAATGCAGGAGATTATATGTCCAATTCAGCTATGCACTCAGTGGAGCATATGTTTGCAACATGTGTGAGAAACTCTGAGATTGCAGATGATGTGGTATATTTTGGACCGATGGGCTGTCAGACAGGTTTCTATCTCGTTGTGAGGGATGTCGAGCCGGCGAAGGTTTTTGAAATTACCAAAGAGGTCTTAAAACAGATACTTGAGTATGATGGACCGGTGTTTGGTGCATCAGCCATAGAGTGCGGACATTACGAGAATCTGTCACTTGACGAGGCAAAGAAGGAGTGCCGTGCATATCTAAAGGTGCTTGAGAGCCAGACAAATATGGAGTTTACTTATCCACAGTAAACAGGTATTAAGCTTTGACAGAAGTTGTATTGAGTACAGGAAAATCTGATGCTTACATGTGCGTATGACGCATCGGTCTTGGGTTCTCAGTGGTTCTGGATAGTTATATAGAAAGATAATATAATAGCAAGATAGCAGGAATGGAGAAATAAAATGACAATAGGTGTAATTGGTGCAATGCAGATGGAGGTCGATGACTTAAAGGCTCAGATGACAGACACACAGACAGAGGTTTACAGTGGAGTGGAGTTTGTTGAGGGCAAAATCGGTGATCAGTATGTTGTTGCGGCAAAATGCGGAATAGGAAAGGTATTTGCGGCAATATGTGCAGAGGCCATGATTTTGAAATATGATGTAGATATGATTGTCAATATCGGAGTGGCTGGTACTTTGACAAAGGACTTAAATGTGCTTGACGTGGCAGTAGCCACAAACGTGCTGCAGCACGATATGGATACATCGCCAATCGGAGATCCGAAGGGACTTCTTTCAGGCATCAATATGATTCTGCTTCCGGCAGATACAAAAATGGTGGAGCTCATGTGCTCATGCTTAGCTGACAGGAATATCCACTACAAAAAGGGCAATATCGCAACAGGAGATCAGTTTATTGCCACAAAGGATCAGAAGGATTATATTTCGAATACCTTTGATGCAATCGCAGCAGAGATGGAGGGAGGCAGCATCGGTCATGTGTGCTATGTGAACAAGGTGCCATTTGCCATTCTTCGTTCAATATCAGACGGTGATGGCGGCGAGACAGACTACCAGACCTTTGCGGAGAAGGCTGCGCATCAGTCGATTGAGGTAGTGCTTGAGTTTATCGGAAGGGCAGAAGAACTGAAATAGAGTTATTTCATTATTCATAATTTGTGATAATAAAGAATAGTATATAGCATGAGTGAATACAGAGCATACATGCAAAATACAAAACTACATAATGGGACAAAACGAAAGAAACGCCGACACAGATTCCTTTTTGGAGTGCTGCTGTCGGCGCTTCTTATTACAGGCGCTTTATATGGCAAAGAATATGACATATCACAGCTGAAAAATATAGAGGTGATGGAGACACTTAGCAGTGCTGTGAGTCAGTTCGGGGACAGAAAGCTGCCTGTATATTCGGTTCAGACAACAGAAAAAAAGATAGCCCTTTCATTTGACTGTGCCTGGGGAGCAGAGGATTTTGACAGTATGATGGAGACACTTGACAAGCACAACGTAAAGGCTACATTTTTTATGACAGGAGGGTTTGTGAGTGATAATCCTGAATGTGTAAAGACGCTGGTTGAAAAAGGGCATGAGCCCGGAAATCACAGTGAGCACCACTATGATATGGCAACAATCACGGCAGGCGAGATGAAGACAGAGATAATGGATGTGCACAAAAAGGTCAAGGAGCTGACCGGAAAGGATATGAAGGTATTCAGACCGCCATACGGCTCGTACAACAATGAACTGATTGACACAGTGTATGGCTGTGACTATTATCCAATCCAGTGGGATGTGGATTCGCTCGACTGGAAAAACTATGGTGTGCAAAACATTATAGATACAGTGTGCAATCACAAAAGCCTGGATTGTGGCTCGATAATACTCTGCCATCTAGGCGCCAAATACACCTCGCAGGCACTGATGAGATGCTCACGAAGCTGCAGGACATGGGCTATGAGATAGTTCCGGTATCAAAGCTTATCATGACAGAAGGCTATCATATGGATGCAAACGGTATGCAGATCAAGGACTGAGCAATTTCATAAATCAATATTTTAGTCAATATTTTAGCCCCTTACGATATTGTTATTTACAGACAAGTGTGTTAAACTAAAACTATATTTTAAAGAAGCTGTGAGACAGCTATGGGGGTAAATTATATGACAGATACAGGTTTTTTAGTAGCATTCTTTATAGTTATTTTTTTAGTTATCATCTTTGCGCTTGTCGCTGTAATCGGAGCCGTTACAAGTGCTGTTGCAGGTATCAATGATGATGAGGATGAGACAGAGGAAGAGGGCATCTGAAGCTAAAATCAATAAAAGATATTAAAAGATATTTAAAGACATCGAATTATATTGATCGTATAATTGGGTGTCTTTTTATTGCCAAAATCTCTTAAAAAAGTATAAACCAATTGAGTTGTAATCCGCCACATTGTATAATAAAAAATATAACAGCGAATTAAATATATTGTGAAAATCGCAGTAATCATTGTCTATTAAACTAATGCAGGACATTATCAAGAAAAAAAAAGGAGGGGTCAGATGATATCAAGATATAGTGTAAAAAAGCCTTTTACTGTACTTGTAGGAGTATTGCTGGTAATAGTACTTGGTGTTGTATCACTTGGCAGGATGACGACAGATCTGCTGCCGGATATGAGCTTTCAGTATGCACTTATAGTGACAACAGATATGGGAGCAAGTCCACAGGAGGTGGAGAGCGATGTCACCGCGCCGCTTGAAGCAGCTATGGCAACTACGTCCAATATCAAAAACGTAAGCTCAATGTCATATAACAGCTATTCTCTGGTGACATGCGAGTATGAGCAGAATGCCAACATGGATTCTGTAGTGATAGAGATGCAGCAGAAAATAGATCAGGTCAAGGCTGGCTGGAAGGATGGAGTGGGTACTCCGACCATTATGAAGATAAATCCGGACATGCTTCCAATCATGATGACTGCTGTGGATATGGATGGGAAAAGTAAGTCGGAAATCACTGACTTTGTGGAAAACACACTTAAGCCTGCAATTGAGAGTACAGAGGGAGTCGCATCAGTGACTGCGACAGGTGAGCTCACCGAGCAGATACAGGTCACGATGAATCAGGCCAAGATAGATGCGCTCAATGAGAAAATAAATAATGCCGTTTCGAAGAAATTTGACGATGCAAAAAGTCAGATGGATGATGCAAGTGCAAAGATAGAGAGCGGACAAAACGCAATCACATCTGCATCGGATCAGATGAGCGCGGGAGTGGATACGCTAAAGGAGCAAAAGGCAAAGCTTGCAGAGCAGAAAACTCAGCTAGAGAGTACTCTTGCAAGCTTAAATGAGCAGAAGAGCCAGCTTGAAACAATTCAGTCAGCTCTTTCAGACTTCATGAATAGTGATACATATACAAAGACAATTCCGTCACTCAAAGAGGGCGCAAATGCACCGGGAAGCGGGCACAGCACTCAAAGCGCAGCTTGAGCAGGTTGATAAGCAGATTGCAACACAGTTTTCAGGTCTCTCGGCGCTTGGAATCACCGTAAACACAGCAGATGATCTGCCTGCGGCAGCGTCAGCGATAGCACAGACTCTCATTCAGGTGAATACAGGTATAGAGCAGTGCCAAAGCGGGCTTGACCAGATAGCACAAGGAGAGACAGCACTTTTAGATGCCTATGATAATCTAAACAGTCAGGCAGCTATAAGCTCTATAAGCATAGGACAGCAGTCGGCACAGCTTGCAACAGCAGCGGCGTCTCTTGACAGTTCAAAGAAGGAGCTTGAAAAGAGTAAGGATGATGCACTTGACAAGTCAAACTTAAATGCAGTTTTAACAATTGACTCACTCTCTCAGCTGCTCGTCGCACAGAACTTTGATATGCCTGCAGGCTATGTAAATGATTCAAATGGCACGCAGTACATAGTACAGGTGGGAGATGAGGTAAAATCAATTGAGGATTTAACAAATCTTGTGCTCATGGATATGAAGCTTGATGGAATAGCTCCTATTCATGTCGGTGATGTGGCAGATGTTGAGATGACTGACAACTCGGATGAGACATATGCGATAGTCAACGGTAATCCCGGAATAATGCTCTCCATGGAGAAGCAGACCGGCTACTCTACAGGAGACGTCACAGACCGTCTTTTGGACAAGCTTGATTCGCTGCAAAAGGAAAATGACGGATTACACGCCACAGTGCTTATGAACCAGGGCGTATACATTGACATGGTAGTAAAGAGTGTTATGGAAAATATGATAGTGGGAGCAATACTTGCCATTTTTGTATTGCTTTTGTTCTTAAAGGATATAAAGCCTACACTTGTTATCGCAGCATCTATACCGCTATCGGTTATTGTGGCAGTGGTGCTTATGTATTTTACGGATATCACCTTAAATATCATTTCAATGTCGGGAATTGTGCTTGGAATAGGAATGCTGGTGGATAATTCAATTGTAGTAATCGAGAATATCTACAGATTAAGGGGAGAGGGATATTCGGTAAAGAAGGCGGCTGTTGAGGGTGCAAATCAGGTGGCAGGAGCCATTTTTGCCTCTACACTTACCACGGTAAGTGTGTACGCGCCAATTATTTTTACAGATGGAATCACTAGACAGCTCTTTGTAGACTTGGCTCTTACTGTAGCATTTACACTTATGGCATCTCTTGTAGTTGCACTCACATTTGTACCGGCAATTGCTTCAGGCATGCTCAAAAAGACGAAGGATATAAAGCATCCATGGTTTGACCGTTTTAAGGACTGGTATGGAAATGTGCTCGGCACATGTCTTAGATTTAAGCCGGTGGTATTTATTGTGGCAGTAGTGCTTTTAGTCGGCAGTGGCGCACTTTGCATGTCAAGGGAATGACATTTATGGATATGGACATGGAGTCAAATCAGATTTCACTTACCATAGAGGCAAAGGATGACGAAAAGCTTGACTTCAAGCAACTTACAGAGCTGTCTGATAAGGTCATGGACAAAATATCTGATATAAAGGGCATAGACACAATAGGAGCTACAGCAGGCGGCAGCTCGACCATGAACCTGATGAGCTCAGGAAGCGACAGCGTGAGCATGTATATATTGCTTGATGAGAAGTCGGATGTTTCATCGGATAAGGTAATAGATGAAATTGAAAAACGCACAAAGAATCGGACTGCAAGGTAACAGCGTCTTCACAAGCTATGGACTCATCAGAGTTTTTCGGAAGTGGTCTCTCTGTCATGATTAAGGGTAATGATATAGACAAGCTGCAGAAGCTTGCAGGTGATGTGGCAGATATCCTTAAGGACACAAAGGGCGTGACAGATATAGATGACGGTCTTGGAGATACAATCAATGAGCTTAAGATAACTGTGGATAAGGAAAAAGCAGCAAAGTATGGCTATACAGTGGCTCAGGTATACCAGCTCGTATCCGGTGAGATATCATCTCAAAAGAGCGCAACAACCATTACGACCGACATAAAGGACTATGAGGTATACTTACAATCTGCAGAGCAGTCTGATGTGACTGTGGACGACATCAAAAACCTTACATTTACCTATAAGGATAATGATGGCAGTGAAAAGGAGATTCCGCTCAGTGATATCTGCACTATTTCGCAGGAACAGACATTAAGTACCATTCATCGAGATGCTCAGACCCGATATATTACAGTATCAGGTGCGGTTGATGAAAACCATAATGTAACATTACTAAGCAATAAAATTAAATCGAAAATTGATAAACTTAGCATTCCTGATGGCTATTCAATAGACATGGAGGGCGAGGATGAGACAATAAATGAGTCAATGAGTCAGCTTGGACTTATGCTTGTGCTTGCAGTGATATTTATCTATCTTATCATGGTGGCGCAGTTCCAGTCGTTGCTTTCACCGTTTATTATCATGTTCTGTATACCTCTTGCGTTTACAGGAGGCTTTATAGCTCTTTTCATCACGGGAAATGAGCTCGGAATCATATCAATGCTTGGCTTTATCATGCTGGCAGGTCTCATTGTAAATAATGGAATCGTGCTCATTGATTACATCAATCAGGCTAGGAGAGAGGGCATGAGCAAGCATGAGGCAATCATAGACGCAGGCCGTACAAGGCTTCGTCCAATACTGATGACAGCGATGACCACCATACTCGCAATGTTTACATCGGCGATAGGTATCGGAGATGGCTCAGATATGATAAGGCCGATGGCAATCGCAATAATAGGAGGGCTCGTATACGGAACCATCCTTACGCTTATAGTAATTCCATGTATCTATGATGCGTTCAACAGAGAGAAGAGCATGGTAGAGGAAGAACTGTAGGAAGATAGAAGGAAAAAAGCTGGAAATATAGAGAGTTGGAGGATTTTTACATGGCAAAGTATATTATGGCATTAGATGCGGGCACGACAAGCAACAGATGTATACTTTTCAATGAGAAGGGCGAGATGTGCAGTGTGGCACAGAAGGAATTTACGCAGTTTTTTCCAAAGCCGGGCTGGGTGGAGCATGATGCAGAGGAAATCTGGGCCACACAGCTTGAGGTGGCAAAGGAGGCTATGGCCAATATTCAGGCTACGGCAGCCGACATATGTGCGATAGGCATTACTAACCAGAGAGAGACCACAATTGTATGGGACAAAAATACGGGAGAGCCGGTTTATCACGCGATAGTATGGCAGTGCAGACGCACGGCAGAGTATGCGGATTCACTGAAGGAAAAGGGGCTTACCGAGACATTCAGAGAAAAGACAGGGCTTGTGATAGATGCTTATTTTTCGGCAACTAAGCTCAAGTGGCTCCTTGACAATGTGCCGGGAGCGAGGGAGAGAGCCGAAAGAGGCGAGCTTTTGTTTGGAACAGTCGAGACATGGCTTATATGGAAACTCACTCAGGGACAGGTGCATGTTACGGATTATTCCAATGCTTCAAGAACCATGATGTTTAATATCAATACCTTAAAGTGGGATGATGAGATACTTAAGGAGCTTGATATACCAAAGAGCATGCTTCCAAAGCCAATGCCGTCAAGCTGTGTATATGGTGAGGTGAATCCTGTGTTTTTCGGGGGTCCGATTCCTATCGCAGGAGCGGCAGGAGACCAGCAGGCTGCGCTTTTTGGCCAGACCTGCTTTAGGGCAGGAGAAGCCAAAAATACATATGGTACAGGCTGTTTTCTGCTGATGAACACAGGTGAGATGCCGGTATCCTCAAAGAACGGACTTGTTACCACTATAGCCTGGGGCATAGACGGCAAGGTGGTATATGCGCTGGAGGGATCAATATTTGTGGCAGGAGCCTCTATCCAGTGGCTACGCGATGAGATGAAATTTATCGATTCTTCAACAGATTCAGAATACATGGCGAGAAAGGTAAAAGACACAAACGGCTGCTATGTGGTGCCGGCATTTACAGGGCTTGGAGCACCGTACTGGGATCAGTATGCCAGAGGAACCATTGTGGGGCTTACGAGAGGTGTAAACAAGTATCATGTCATAAGGGCAACTCTGGAATCAATGGCATTTCAGGTAAATGATGTGCTTGAGGCAATGAAGGCGGATTCGGGAATCAATCTCACATCTCTTAAGGTGGACGGCGGCGCCAGTGCCAATAATCTGCTCATGCAGATGCAGGCTGATATCAGCAATGCACCGGTCAACAGGCCTGTGTGCGTGGAGACAACAGCCATGGGCGCAGCGTACCTCGCAGGGCTTGCGGTGGGATACTGGGAAAGCATGGATGATATAAAGAGCAACTGGTCTATTGACCGTGTGTTTGAGCCGGAGATAGCGGCTGATTTGAGAGAAAAGAAGCTTAAAATGTGGAAAAAGGCCGTTGCATGCGCATTTAACTGGGCGAAGGATGAATAATAGCTGATGCTTGCATTGTTTTAAATGAGCTTAGTGATACAGCAAGTAAATAATGTATGGAAATTTGGTAGGAGAAAATAGCATGTATGATGTAGTAATTATAGGAGCGGGAGTATCGGGAAGCGCCTGTGCCAGAGAGCTTTCGAAATATAACCTGTCCATTTGTGTGGTGGAAAAGGAGGAGGACGTGTGCTGTGGCACTTCAAAGGCAAACAGTGCTATTGTCCATTCCGGAATTGATTGTAAGACCGGTACACTTATGGCACAGATGAATCTCCGTGGAAATGAGATGATGGATGAGCTTTCGAAGAAGCTTGATTTTGAGTTTAGAAGAAACGGCTCGCTGATAGTGTGCTTTAGTGATGACGATATGCCAAGGCTTAAGGAGCTTTATAATCAGGGGATTGCAAACGGGGTGCCGGGACTTGAAATTCTTGATGCAGGCGAAGCGCATGAGATGGAGCCGAATCTGTCTGATGAAGTTGTGGCAGCTATTTACTGCCCGACAGGAGGCATTGTATGTCCGTTTGGCATGAATATCGCATTTGCTGAGAATGCGGCAGCAAACGGTGTGGAGTTCTTATTTAACACAGAGGTGAAGGCGATACAAAAGGAGCAGACAGGCTATATTCTCATTACTCAAAAAGGCGAAATTCATGCACGCTGCGTTGTGAATGCAGCCGGTGTATATGCTGACGTGTTCCACAACATGGTAAGTGAAAACAAAATACATATTACACCAAGGCGCGGAGAGTACGAGCTTTTAGACAGGGCTGCGGGAGGTATCGTTGACAAGACTATTTTCCAGCTTCCGGGCAAATACGGCAAAGGTGTGCTCGTAACTCCGACAGTACACGGAAATATCCTAATCGGACCTACAGCAGATGACCATGAGGACAAGGATGGTACAAATACAACGAGAGCAGGCTTAGAGTATGTTGTGAAATCCGGCACACGTTTGGTGCCGTCACTTCCTATGCGTCAGGTCATAACCTCGTTTGCAGGAAACCGTGCACATGAGGACGGACATGAGTTTATCATCGAGGAGCTTTCTGACGCACCGTATTTTATTGACTGCGCAGGTATAGAGTCACCGGGCTTATCAAGTGCACCGGCTATCGGCGAGAGAGTGGCAGCAATAGTTGAGGGGCTTTTTAATCCTTCTAAAAATGCGGATTTCATCGAGACAAGAAAAGGTATTTTAAATCCAAAGAAGCTTTCAGAGGATGAGTATAAAAAGCTGATAAAAGAAAAGCCTGAGTATGGCAATATAATCTGCCGCTGTGAGATGATTACGGAGGGCGAGATAATGGATGCGGTAAACAGACCACTTGGCGCAAAGTCACTTGATGGTGTGAAGAGACGCACCAGAGCCGGAATGGGCAGATGTCAGGCAGGCTTCTGTTCTCCGAGAACTATGGAGATTATCGCCAGAGAGAGAGGCATTTCACAGCTTGACATCACTAAAAGCGGTGGAAAGTCAAAGATAGTTGTTGGAATGAGCAGGAATCGTGGATAGTCTGTCTTATTTCCAAGAGACAGGTGACGATAGCTTGATATTGGATTAATATCAGCTTAACATAGGGGGACAATATGGAATTTTACGATATTGTGATAGTAGGAGGAGGCCCGGCAGGTCTTGCGGCAGCAGCTTCCGCTAAGAAAAATAAAATAGATAAAATACTTATACTGGAAAGAGACTGTGAGCTTGGTGGTATCTTAAATCAGTGTATACACAACGGCTTTGGCCTGCACACCTTTAAGGAGGAGCTCACAGGACCTGAATATGCCGGCAGATTTATCAAAGAGGTCAAAGAGCTTGGCATAGAGTACAGGCTGAATACGATGGTCATGGACATCTCGACAGGTGACGAGTTCGAAAATGGGGCAGATGACAGGCATGATGTAAAGATAAAAGATGAGGCAAACGATAAAATAGTTACAGCTATGAACCGCACAGACGGACTTTTCCATATCGCCGCAAAGACCGTAATACTTGCGATGGGCTGCAGGGAGAGAGCAAGGGGTGCTCTTAACATACCCGGCTACAGACCGGCAGGAATTTTCTCGGCGGGCACAGCTCAGAGACTGGTGAATATAGAGGGCTACATGCCAGGACGAAAGGTAGTAATACTCGGTTCAGGAGACATCGGTCTTATCATGGCTAGGAGAATGACCTTAGAGGGTGCCAAGGTGCAGGTGGTTGCAGAGCTCATGCCGTATTCGGGAGGCTTGAAGCGTAATATAGTGCAGTGCCTGGATGATTTTGGAATTCCGCTTAAGCTCAGCCACACAGTGGTTGATATAAAGGGCAGGGAGCGTGTGGAGGGCATCACTCTTGCACAGGTGGACGAGCACAACAAGCCGATTGAGGGAACAGAGGAGTTTTACGAGTGCGACACGCTTTTACTCTCATGCGGACTCATTCCGGAAAATGAGATTTCAAAAACAGCAGGTGTAGAGCTCAATCCGGTAACAAGCGGACCGGTCGTAAACGAAAGCCTTGAGACAAATGTGCCCGGTGTATTTGCCTGCGGAAATGTGCTTCATGTGCACGACCTCGTGGATTACGTGTCAGAGGAAGCGACAGCAGCAGGCCGCCATGCCGCAGAGTATGTAAAAAATGGCGGTGATAAGAGTTGCGATGGCAAAGAAATATCGATAACCGCTACAGGCGGAGTACGATATACTGTCCCAAGCACTATAAATACTGCACAGATGGATGATACTGCAACGGTTAGATTTCGAGTTGGAGCTGTGTATAAGAATTGTTATATTGCGGTATATCTGGATGATAAACAATTACAGCACCGCAAGCACCCTGTAATGGCACCGGGTGAGATGGAGCAGGTAGTGCTTAAGAGGAAGGAGCTCATCGAAACAGACAATCCCCGCACAATTACGATAAAGATTGAGGAGGCATAGTATCATGGAAGAAAGAAATTTGACATGTATAGGCTGCCCTCTGGGCTGTGCCCTTAAGGTGACAATAGATGGAGAAAATGTCACAGTAACCGGAAATACCTGCAAGCGCGGAGCAGACTACGGAGCAAAGGAAGTGACACATCCGACACGAATTGTGACAAGTACAGTCTGTGTGAAAAATGGCACAATACCGATGGTATCCGTAAAGACGGC